>Ga0256845_1001018_pt1 | contig 23865 bp, 16 predicted proteins | sample RiftiametaG_FD_189101 | JGI IMG/M metagenome (GOLD analysis project Ga0256845, IMG submission 189101) | Tube worm associated microbial communities from hydrothermal vent at the East Pacific Rise, Pacific Ocean - Riftia | ecosystem: Host-associated > Annelida > Integument > Unclassified ... | reverse complement strand
TCAGCTAAAGTGGGTTGTTTTTGTATTTTCATATACAAATATAACAACTATAGTGCTGATAATTAAATGATTACATAATTAAAACAAACCAATTTATAAATAATTTACCGTGCAACGGTCTTAAATTATTAATTAAACTAAAAGTAACCTTTTTCTGCGTTTCTCCTAAATCAATATGAATAACACCATTAGTTGGGTTAGGGTATATGGATAGATTTAATAAAGTATTTTCGCTAATACTTGTAATCATTGAGCAAAAATTATTGCAGTTTGTACTAAATGAAGTTTGAGCATCAATGTTGGTCCAATTGGAAGCAGACCATGTTACATCATCAACCTCTATACATGTTAAAGACGTATTGTTTGTAGCATAAAAATCAGCTAAAATAGTATTGTTACCATTTTTAACATTTAAACAAGTCAATTGGTTATCATCACAAGTTAGGTAAATTAAAGCAGGGTTTTGGGTAAGGATTAAACTAGTTATATCGTTGTTATTACAGTAAAGGGCGTTTAGAGCCGAGTTTTGGGTTAGGTCTAAACTGGTTAATTGGTTGTCAGTACAAAATAAATAAGTTATTATAGTATTTTGAGTAACATCTAAGCTTGTTAGTTGGTTATTACGACAATTCACAACATTTAGAGATGGATTTTGAGTAATATCTAAATTTGTTATAAGGTTATAATTACAGTACAAACTAGTTAAAGCAGTGTTTTGTGTAACATCTAAGCTTGTTAATTGATTTGCTGAAGAGTATAATCCAATTAAGGCTGTGTTTTGAGTAACATCTAAACTTGTTAACTGGGTGTAGCTACAGTACAAATGAGTTAAAGCAGTATTTTGAGTAAGACCTAAATTCGTTAATTGATTGTTAGTAATGTTTAAATAAGTTAAAGCAGTATTTTGAGTAAGATCTAAATTTGTTAATTGATTGTTAGAGCACTTTAATTCTTTTAAGAGTGTGTTTTGAGTAAGGTTGAAATTTGGCAATTGATTGTTGTCAACGTTTAAATAAATTAAAGCTGTGTTTTGGCTTAGGTCTATACCTGTTAATAGATTTGTATCGCAAGTTAATGTTGTTAAAGCAATAAAATCTTGAATCCCTGTTAAATTGCTTATCATTTTATTGTCAATGTTTAGAGAGTCAATGATGTCAATATTAGCGGTAAGCACACTTCCGTCAAGACTCCCAGAATCATATCCTAAATCAATTAGCGCTTGCTCAAAATTATTATCTGGTATTAATGTGTTTTGAGCAAAAAGATTTGTAGACAGGGATAGAAAACTAGTAATAAGAGTTACTGTGATTAAAAGATTTTTCATAAGATTATTTTTTTTGGAGTAAACATATATAAAATAAATTCCTCTCACAATAATATTATTTCCATGAAATTAAAGGTATTGTCGGGTGACTGTTGGGTGCTAAAAACAAAAGACCCTTACTAAGTAAGGGTCTTTTTGTATAAAATGAGGTTTCGAGCGGATTCGAACCGCTGTAGGTGCTTTTGCAGAGCACAGCCTAGCCACTCGGCCACGAAACCTTTTTTGTTAAGGTTTACAAATCTAACAAAATTTTCATTGCTGTGCTTTTATTTCTTTTTAATATTTTTATAAAAAATTTAGAATAATGGTTATTGATTTAAGAAGTGATACGGTTACAGTTCCTTGTGAGGATATGAAAAAGGCAATGTTTAATGCCAAAATTGGAGATGATGTTTTTGGAGATGATGAAGCTGTAAATGAATTGGAGGAGCTTGGGGCAGCTATGTTTGGAAAAGAAGCGGCTATTTTTTGCCCTTCAGGAACAATGACGAATCAGATTGCAATTAAAATACACACCAATGCTCCGGGAGAAGTAATCTGCGATGAGTTATCTCACATTTATAAATATGAAGGTGGAGGTATTGGTTTTAATGCTGGTTTGGCAACTAAATTAATTAAAGGTGATGCTGGTAGATTAACAGCTGCTCAAATTGAAGTAGCCATTAATCCTGATGATATACATTTTCCGGAAACACAGTTGGTGAGTTTAGAAAACACCTGTAATAAAGCTGGTGGAACAATTTATGAATTAGAGGAACTCAAAAAAATAAGAACACTTTGTACTAAAAAAGAATTGAAACTTCATTTAGATGGAGCAAGAATTTTTAATGCTTTAGAGGAGGCTGATTATACGGCTAAAGATATTGGTGAGCAATTTGATACCATTTCAGTTTGTTTATCTAAAGGTTTAGGAGCGCCAGTTGGGTCTTTATTATTAGGAACAAAAAAAGACATTAAAAAAGCACGAAGAATTAGAAAAATATTTGGTGGAGGAATGCGACAAGCAGGATTTTTAGCAGCAGCGGCAACTTATGCCTTAAAAAACAACATTACTAGATTAAGTGAAGATCATCAACGAGCAAAACAATTAGAAAATGTTTTAAACGGGTTGTCTTTTGTAAAAGAAGTTTCTCCAGTTTTTACCAATATTGTAGTTTTTGAAGTAAAAGAAGCTATTGATTTTAATGTGATTATTGCTAAACTAGCTAATCAAAACATTAAAGTAATGCCTTTTGGCCCACAACAAATAAGAATAGTTACTCACCTTAATTTTACAGATGAAATGTTAGTGCAGCTGATTGATGTGTTAAAAAAATTATAAACACTTATTCATAATCTTACATTCATAATTCTAAATTTGCCAAATGATACAAATAGGAGATACCGTAATTTCAGAACTGCTTTTAGATAATAAATTTATTTGCAATTTAGAAGCTTGTAAAGGTGCTTGTTGCATTGAAGGAGATGCCGGAGCGCCATTAGATGAGGATGAATTGCAGGAATTGGTTGATGTTTTTGAGCATGTAAAACCCTATTTGTCAGAAAAAGCAATTGCAGCTTTAGAAGAAGATTTATACACTATAGATAGTGATGGAGATTATGTAACTCAATTGGTTGATGGTAAAGAATGTGCTTTTGTTTCCTTTAAAGAGGATGGGACAACACAGTGCTCGATAGAGCAAGCTCATAAAGACGGGGAAACGGATTTTAAAAAACCAATTTCTTGTCATTTGTTTCCTGTTAGGTTAAATAAGTATAAAGACTTTACCGCTGTTAATTATGCTTATTGGGATATTTGTGATGATGCCTGTATATTAGGCGAAAAACTCGGAGTGCCAACCTATAAATTTTTAAAAGAACCTTTAATCAGAAAGTTTGGTGAAGATTGGTTTAAAGAATTAGAATTAGTTGATCAGCACATGGAAAGGTAATTATTGAAAAAAGCAAAAGAGCATTCAAATTATGAATGCTCTTTTGCTTTTAATGTTAACTGTTGTACCTATTTTTCAAAAGAGTCAGTACTACTATTTTTGATATTTATTTTATCATTTCCTGTACTAATTACTTTAAACTCTGTTCTACGGTTTACTTCATGTTCTTCATCAGTACATTGAACCCCGTTAACACATTTATTAATTATTTGAGTCTCTCCATATCCTTTCCCATAAATTCGTTCAGGGTTTGTGATGTGTTTTTTAATGTAAGCAGCAGATGCTTTTGCCCTTCTATCAGACAGCTTTCTGTTATAAGCATCACTACCTCTAGCATCAGTATGAGATCCTAGTTCAACTTCCATTTCAGGATATTTATTCATGACGGCAACAATTTTATCTAATTCAATTGCTGCATCAGGTCTGATTTTATACTTATTTAGATCAAAATTAATAGGATTAATTTCTATTAATTGAGCTAAATCTTTTACTTCAGGATCTAACGCTAAATCTAGTACAGAATTTATTTCGTAAACACCTGGTTTTGTAAATTCAGTATTATAAGTTACTGTTTTACTAAAATAGCCATCCTTTTCTAAAATAATATTGTAGCTACCTTTGTCGTTAAGTTTTTTTTCTGCTAAAGGTTTTCTGTAGCTTCCAGAGTTAGGGGTTAGATATTCGATTTTGACCCCCGTCATGTTATCTATAATAGTCATCTTTACCCCCTCCAATGGATTTCCTGTTTTTTTATCTGTAATAATTGCATAAAGCGATAATCCAGGATCTTTTTCTAGGGTTAAATCAGCAATTATAACATCTTCTTCTGTAATTGTAGTTGCTGTATTTGTTCCGTCAAAGAATTTACTTTTCTTACCATCTAATTCAAAATTCAAATCAGGTTCAACCGTAAATTGGTACTCTCCATTTTCGTTAGTTGTTACTGTTTCTAGCGAATTCCCTTCCTCATCATAAAGGGTAATTAATGTAGAATCAAGGATAGTTCCTTTTTTATCTTTTGCAGTTCCTTTAATTATTTTTCCAAAAGTAAAAGGTTTCAATAGGTTAAAAGAATAAATATCATCATCTCCTTTACCATCTGATCTGTTAGAAGCGAAGTACCCTTTTTTACTTTCCTCATCTAAAATAAAAGAAAAATCATCTTTACTTCCATTTACAGGAACACCAACATTCTGAATTTTTCCAAAATCATTGCCTTTAACCTGAGCAATAAATATATCTAAACCACCTAGTCCTAAATGACCATCTGAAGCAAAGAATAGCATGTCATCTTTATGAATAAAAGGGAACATTTCATTTCCTTCTGTGTTGATTTTGTTGCCTAAGTTTTGAGCTTCTCCCCAAGTTCCATCTTCGTTTTTAGAAGCTTTATATAGGTCAACTCCTCCTGTACCTCCAGGCATGTCTGATGCAAAATACATGGTATTTCCATCCGCAGTTAAACTCGCATGTCCAACAGAGTATTCATTATTATTATAGGGTAGAGCAACTTCCTTTTGCCATTTACCATCTTTCATTTCTGAAGAAAATAATTGTAGTTTTATTATACCATCTTCACTTTTTCCCTTGTAATTATTTCTTGTAAAAACCATGTAAGTACCTTCTTTGTTAAAACTAACGGGTCCTTCGTGATATTTTTTATTTTTCTTTCCTTTTGATAATTCTGTTAATTCGCTTAGTTCATTATCTTCAGAAGCTGTAGCTTCATACATGTCTAAAAAAGGTAATTGATTCCAATTCCATGTTCTTTTTATTGAAACTGTTCCTTCTCGTGATGATGCAAAAACAACCTTATCTTTATAATAAGCTGGGCCAAAATCTTCTTGAGCAGAATTTGCGTCTATATTTTTGATGCTGAATCTTTTTTCATCTTTTAATAATGTTTTATAATGTCCAGGCTTACTACTGTATTGAATAGCTCTACTATCATTTTTTGCTAATGAGTTGTAGGTTTTCATCCATTCTTCAGCCTCTTTATATTTACCATTTTTTGATAATATAGCAGCATATCCATAAACATCTTCCGGTGTTTTATCTTCTGCTTTTACTACTTCTGCATAATAAATTTCAGCTTTTTCTGTATCTCTAATTTTTGTATAACTATCTGCTAATGTTCTATTGATATCTGTAGTTTTTTGAGCGATAGGTTCATATTTTTCAATGGCTTTTGAATAAGAATAGCTATCAAAATGTTTTTTACCTTTTTTTATCTTCCCAGCATCTTGTGCAGAGAGAGATAAAGCTGTAGTAATTGTAATTGCGAATATTGTAATTTTATATATCTTCATTGTATTTTATTCTAATATTATTAACTTTAAAAGTATCTTGGTGATCTTATTTTAGCTTTGTTTTTATAGATAAAATCGTAGCGTAACATTACTTCATGAGACCCACTATTGTATTTCCCTGTAGTGTTGGCAAAAGACCAATCAAATGAGTAACCGAATCGTAATTGATCTGTAAAGTTATACCCTAATAATACTCCTGCAGCATCTCCTGTTCGATACATTAATCCTATTTCAACCTTATCTTTAATAATAAGCATACCGGTTAAATCTACTTCAACAGGTGCTCCGTTGGTTACTTTTACAAAAGTTGTAGGTTTTAATTTTAGACTTCCATCTTTATTGAGGTTAAATACTGTTCCTGCAATTAGAAAATAATGACGCTGCTCATTTGAGTCGTCTGTTCCTCCTGCTGAATTATTTGCATTAAAATCGTTTTCTAATATTTTTGGAGCAGACAACCCTACATACCATTTAGTAGTATAATAATATAATCCAAACCCAAAATTTGGTAAAAATTCGCTTTCTACATTGTTTGCAAAACTTATATCATCTTTTTGATCTAAAGAAATGGTGTTTAAATCTCCCTGCATTAAATTAAAGCCTCCTTTTAGTCCAAAAGCTAATTTCCCTTTTTTACTTACTTTAATAGTATAAGAGAAATCACCATTTAGTGATGTTGTTTGCGTTGGCCCTATTTTATCATTTAAAACAGATAATCCTAAACCTATTTTGTCATTAACAGGGCTATGTATGGTGAGTGTTTGTGTTACTGGGGCACCTTCAAATCCAACCCATTGCGAACGGTGTAGCGCTGTTATTGTTAGGGCATCTCTACTACCTGCATATGCAGGATTAATTGCTAGAGTGTTAAACATGTAGTGTGTAAACATTGCGTCTTGCTGCGCATAACTGCTAAACGCTGCGGTTAAAGCTATTGCTAATATTAGTATTTTTTTCATTGTGTTGTTTTTTCTTAATTTATTAAAATAAGTGCTGTTGTTTTGTTGCAACAGCACTATATTTTATGCTATCTATTTAAATAAATATATCCCTTAATTGGATCTGAATCATCTCCTAATTCAATAATGTAGAAGTATGTACCTATAGGTAGGATATTTCCTCCTACTGTTACTCCAAAGTGGTTTATTCCATCCCAATCGTTGTTATAAGGACTTGCTTCATAAATTTTATTTCCCCATCTATTGAATATCATAAATGAATGGTTTGGGTATTGGCTTAGTCCTGTAATTACAAAAACATCATTTACACCATCTCCATTTGGAGAGAAACCTTCTGGTACATGTAATCCATTATCACAAATAACATTTGAAGTTACAGTTACTGTAATTTGATTCTTATTAAAATCACAAGGGTCATTAGGATCGGTGTTATCCTCAGTAGTTAACGGGTCTCCATCAGCTCCGTTAATTTCATCAGCATTAGTAACACCATCGCCATCACAATCTGCATTATTAGTTGCAGGGATGCTTACGTTATTTATTGTTAAATCACAAGGATCATTTGGATCAGTACCATCAGTAGTTTCATCACCATTGGTTACTCCATCGCCATCACAATCTGCTGCATTCCAACCTAATGTTGGTAGCGTTATGTTTGCGGCTACAAAGTCACAAGGGTCATTAGGATCTGTTCCGTCTGTTACTTCTGTTCCATTATCAACACCATCACCATCACAATCTGCTGCATTCCAACCTAATGTTGGTAGCGTTATGTTTGCAGTTATAAAGTCACAAGGGTCATTTGGATCTGTTCCGTCTGTTACTTCTGTTCCATTGTCAACGCCATCGCCATCACAATCAGCAGCATCCCATAAAGTACCTACAGGCAATGTTTGGTTGGCTGCTATATAATCACAAGGGTCATTTGGATCTGTTCCATCTGTTACTTCTGTTCCATTATCAACACCATCGCCATCACAATCTGCTGCATTCCAACCTAATGTTGGTAGCGTTATGTTTGCAGTTATAAAGTCACAAGGGTCATTTGGATCTGTTCCATCTGTTACTTCTGTTCCATTAGTAACACCATCGCCATCACAGTCTGCTGCATTCCAACCTAATATTGGTAGGGTTATGTTTGCAGCTATAAAGTCACAAGGGTCATTTGGATCTGTTCCATCTGTTACTTCTGTTCCATTAGTAACACCATCGCCATCACAGTCTGCTGCATTCCAACCTAATATTGGTAGGGTTATGTTTGCAGTTATAAAGTCACAAGGGTCATTTGGATCTGTTCCATCTGTTACTTCTGTTCCATTAGTAACACCATCACCATCACAGTCTGTTGCATCCCAACCTAATGTTGGTAGGGTTATGTTTGCGGCTACAAAGTCACAAGGGTCATTTGGATCTGTTCCGTCTGTTACTTCTGTTCCATTGTCAACGCCATCGCCATCACAATCTAACGCATTCCAAGCAGCAGATACATTAGTAATTACTTGACTCGCAGGGTTGTAATCACAAGGATCATTCGGGTCGGTGCCGTCAGCAGTTTCATCTGTATCTGGTACACCATCACCATCGCTATCACAATTTGCAACCGATGTTACAGTTATTACAACGGTGTCAGCACAGCCAGAATAAATAGCTTTAATAGCATAATATGTTCCTATTGAACTTGGTTCTGTAACTACCATGAAGCTTCCATTATAATAAGTATATCCAGGATATCCAAGTGAAGCTGTAAAAGAAGTTGTAGCACATGTAGCTAAGCTTGTGTCAGGTAGAGGAACACATAATGAAGCATCTATTGGCGTTGATGTAGTTCCAGGTAATGGACATCCGTTGGCATCAAAAATACCGGGATTACTAGCATTACTAAAGACATTTCCTGAAACAATTCCTGTTCCAAAAATGTGCGCACTATTATCAACAATATTATCACAGGCAAGTATAATACAGTCAGAAGTTGCGGTAACTCTAAATGTGAAAACAGTGCTATCTGTTCCTGCTGGACTATTATTTACTTGTCCTCCAATAACAGCATTCGCACCCGTTCCAATTCTCACTCTAACTTCTCTTGCTGCAGCAATATATTCTCCTTGGTCATCTCCTGTAGCATCGGATTTCACACCCATATTTGCTCCATAAATTATATTAATAGAGCCAGGAACAAAATCTGCATTTTGTTCTAAAGTATCAACAATGTAAGTATCAACAGAAGGGTCAGAACCTATATTAATACCTCTAACTGTATATTCTAACGTATCTCCAGGTTGAACCATACCTCCATTTAAATCTTGCACACTTACAGCGGCTCTAATGTCTGGTTCAAAAACATCTATTGCCATTGTAATTACTTGCGATAAAATTGTTTCACCACCAGTGGTTTCACGAATTGTTGCTGAAGTTGCTGAATTACCAATGAGATTTTTTAAAGAATTATCAGGCGCAAAAATATCAGCATCATAACTAATGTTATTTAAAAATAGTGGATTTTGAGAAGTTGAATTAACACCTCTAATTGAGCTCGTAAAATTAAAAACATCATTTACTGGATTTAGTGCATCTGATATATTTGTAAAACCAGAACCTCCATCAAAAAGGAGTTGATCTCCTGTAAACCCTCTATCTCCATCATAAGCAAAAACCCCAATATCAAAAGTTACAGGTCCTGATGGTGGGGTTAAAAATCCTGACACATTAATATCTACATTGGTTGCACCTTGCACATTTGCAATCCCATCATAAACAGTTAGGTTTCTCATCGTTTGTAAATCATTTCTATAAACAACTACAATATTCCATGCACCCCATCTACCATGGCCGTCTAATTCAGCATACATATCTGCAACAGTATATATAGATTTAATGGGATTTGCTTGTACTAAAGTTGTTATGTCTGCTCTACAATGATAAGAGGTGTAGCCTGTAGTGTTATCAAATAAATTGTCCGCGGTAACAGTAGTATATGCGCCTCCATTAACACCTAATTTAATTGTGTTTCGGTTTGCATATTGTGCATCTCCTGAATTCCTTCTTGCTCCCCAATAAATTTCTGCAAATAACACCTCACTACAAGAAGATAAATTTAAACTATCAGAACTTGAACTGAACGTTGTAGGGTCTGAATCTATATCTACGTATTCAGCCCTATGATCATTGTTTTGACTCCAAGAAAATACTGTTGGTGCAGAAGCTGTATCTAAATTTCCACAGTTTGCACCACCACCACCGGAGCCATCACACTTTACTATTGTATTAGATACAAAATCGATATTTCCTTTTTGAGTTGTTGAATACCTTTGAACAAAAGGAACCACTATCTGGGCAAAAAGCCCACTTGCTCCTATTATAAATGTTACTATTAATAATGATAATTTTTTCATTGTATATGTTTTGTGCTTGAATAAGAAATTGAAAGCATTTTATAAAATGCGAGAGTTAATACGCTTACTTAATAAGAAAATCTGTCGAAATTTTATCAGATGTAGAACTTATATTCATGGTATATTTTCCAACTTTAAAGCCTTTAGTATTAAAAGTGAAATAAGAAGTTTTTGGATTTAGCTCCATTTCCTCTTGTAAAACAATTTTGCCTGAGTCATTCTTTATAGTTATTAACCCTTGATCTGATTTTGCTCCTTTAATTTGAAATTGAATTTCATTTTTTTGAGCGTTATTAATCGTTTTAACATTGTTGTTAGCTTGTGCAAATCCAACATTAACAATTAACACTAAAAAGAAGAATAGTGATACTGCATTTTTAAATAGATACTTTTTCATAATATATTGTTTTTAATTTTAAAGGAGGGGTTAATTATAATACTATTGTATAGTTGTAAAAGCCTCCTGCCGCTTAGTTTCAGAGTGCAAAACTAGTAACTTTCATTTGAGCTTTTTTTGTAGATTAACAGTCGACTTGTATATCGTCATAACTGATGCTTTATTTGGGATGGCTGAATAAATCAACTGTTCTGTTTGGGTTGCAATCTGTCTACAACACAATGTTTTAACAATGATTTTGCCTATTCCTGCCTCTTGTATTTCGTAAAACACACATTGTCTTAACGCGGTTCATCTTTTTTTGATGAGTTGCCTTAAGCTAACTTTGTTATTAAGTGATTTATGTTTTCTTATGTTGCTGTAAGGTATCGTGATTAAGTTCTAACTTTTCGGTTTCAATAATTTGGTTATATCAAAGTAATATTTAAACATAAGTAAAGCCCCATATCAAACTAATGATATGGGGCTTTTAAAAAAAGTGCTTTTTGTTTTTACTTAGATTTTATGTTTAATAGTTCTTCCGCTTAAAGGTTGAACAGGTCTGTAGTTACTATGTAAAAGAGTTGTGAAAGCATCTAATTGAGCTTGAGATGCTGTTGATGTGTGCTCCATAACAATCCAGTTAACAATATCAGAACATGGAGGAGTAGTTAAAGAACCGTTATAATTATAATAACTCTGATTTACTGGAAATAAATCTTCTGGAGCATAATTTAAATTTACATCTACATAAGTATCACCTGCATGACTTGGTAAGTTTGCTGTAAATTGATCTAAAAAAGGATTAGCAGCTCCTAGTTCAAAGAAAACAGCAATTACAGCTAAGCTTCCTGAAGGACTTGCATGAACTAAATGCCCTTCTAATGCTTGATGAGTACCTCCAAATGTGTGCTCACTAGATGCATGGAAATGAAATTGTAATAAAGAGTATGTTTCTCCTCCAAATGTAAAGTCAGATGCTGCTCCATTGTAATTAAATTGAATAGTATGTCCATTGTTTACTATATCAGTTGATGAAGATGAGTATATAGGACTCAAAATTGGTAAAGTTGCATCAGCTACAGCTCCAACTATATCAATAGGAGATTGTCTGTATGTACTACCACATTCATTTGGCGTATTATTAGTGGTACAAACGTGTGACCAATTATTAGGGTTTTCATAATCAAAATGGTCAGTACAAGTTTCAACTGGTGCTGCAACTACTATTGTTGCTGGTACAGGTTCATCCTCTTTACTACAAGATACGATTGTTAATACTGAAGCAAATACTGCTACTGTTAAAAATTTAAAATTTTTCATTGTTTTCATTTTTGTTTAATTAAAAAATATTTTGACGCAAAACTACCTTAGTTAATTATGTTAATAATTGACTAATAAACAGTTGACCTATAAACTGTCATAACTGATGTTTTTTGATGAGTAACTGATAAAATTAGCCCAGCTATTCAGTTGGAAATCAAATGATACTACTTCTCTTTCTTATGCTATTTCCGTAATTTTACTTATTCTTACCAACTGTAATGAAAAAATATCTATTCATATTAATACTAATCATGTCCTTTTTTAATGGGTTATCTCAAAAGGAACCTATTACTGCTAAAGATATAGATATCAATAAATACGCTATTCTTCAGTGGACTACAGAAAATGGTTTACCCCAAAGTAATGTTCATAGTATTGTGCAAACAGAAGAAGGTTATTTGTGGTTTGCCACATTTGATGGTTTAGTACGATATGATGGCAATCGATTTACTTTTTTTGACCCTGGTTCTCAGTCTAAAATTACATCGTCATTTATTACAGGTTTGGCTGTTGATAAAGAAGGTGTTCTTTGGGTGTCTAGCGATAAGCAGGTTTTTAAAATAAAAGATGACCATATTGATGTGGTTTGGGTCTCAAAAGAATCGGTTAACCATTGGAGAATTGCAATTACGGGTGATGATATTTTAGTGTGGAATAATAACAGTATTAATTTAGTAGAAAATGATTCTCTTGTACCTATCTTTAATTGTACTAAAAATTTATCGGATGTATTAATGGGTAGTAGCGGAGATATTTATCTTACCTTTTCTAAGAAGGATGTTTTTAGTTATAACAAGGGGAGATTAAATGCTTTAATTAAAGATAAAAAAATAAAAGGCCTATATAAGGATGTAGATTTAAATATTATAGCAAGTGTTAGGGAGGGAGAAAATGATGTTAGTCATTATCGTTTATATCCGAATAAAGTAGCGAAAAAGGAAGCTACTTATGGATGGATGAATAGGCAAGAGGTTAAAAAAAGTATTATAAAAAAAGGGGAACATGAAATTTACATTTCAAAACATGAAATTTTGCTTGTTAAAAATAAAGAGCCAAGGATAATTAATTTAAAAAATAAGTTAGGAAGTTCAGAAAAGCGTGCAGCATTTGTTGATTCTGAAAATAATATTTGGATAGGAACAAGTGGTGGTGGGCTATTTATGCTATATCCAAAGGTATTAAAAACGATAGCTGTTAAAAATGCTAATTTCCAGGTGGCAGGAGATAATATGGTTTATCAAAATGATAAAGGTAAATTGTTTATGAATTTTCCTCATTTGGGGTTAATAGAATTTGATGAAAAAAACCAATCAAGTAACGTTGTAATAAAAGGGTTTTTTCCTTGGACAGCAATACAGGACGCAGGTGACACCTTATGGGTTGGAGGTATTAGTGGCAATATTGTAAAAAAAGCACCAAACAAGCAGGCAGAAGAACTTTCACATCCTGATTGTCCGCAAAATCAAGTATATAGTTTTTTTATTGATTCTAAAAAAAGGTTTTGGATAGGAACAAGAAAAGGACCTGCGTTCAAATCAAGTAAAACCCCTTATATATTGATTGAGGAAGCAAAAGAGCTAAATCATTGCTATCAATTTTTGGAAGATAGTAAAGAGAACATATGGATTTGTTCGGGTTCAGGATTGGGCGTTTTTGATGGTGCTAACTATACGATATTGACAACTAAAGATGGTTTGCCTACCAATGATATTAGAACTATTTATGAAGATACCGATGGAACATATTGGATTGGAACTTCTAAATTTGGGTTGCTTCGATATAAAGATGAAAAATTATTCCATTTTCCGTATCAAGATGGCAGAATTAACCCAAATGTTTGGACAGTTGTAGAGGATGATTTTGGTTTTTTTTGGATGACTTCTAATCAGGGGGTTTACAGGCTTAGTAAAAAGCAGCTTAATGATTATGCAGATGGTTTATCACCAACATTTAACTCTTATAAATATAATGCTTTAGATGGGGTAACAAATTCCGAGTTTAATTCTCGTACTCAAAATAAGGGGTTTAAAGCCTCTGATGGTAGATTATGGTTTAGTAGTGTGGGTGGGGCTGTTGTGGTTGACCCTAAAGATGTTTATGTTAAAGATAATTTGTATCACATCTTTATTGAGGAGATATTTATCGATAAGCAAAAAATAAGTTTTGATTCAACGATTGTTATTGCACCTAACCAATCTCATATTAAAATTAATTGGTCGTTACCTTCTTATTACCAGACTAAAAGTATGAAGTTTCAGGTAATGTTAAAAAATAAAGATGCCGAATGGATTAATGTAGAAGATGCTAGAACAATTAGTTTTAATAACCTTCCGGCTAATACTTATGAGTTTAAAGTAAGGTTACTTGGTTATGAGCAAGAGACATCTTTTAAACTTGTTGTACAAAATTATTTTTGGCAAACTAAATGGTTTCAGGTGATAAGCGTTATTATGTTAACACTTATTGCAGCTTACATTGCTTATCGTATGCGTTTAGGAAGTATTCATCAAAAAAACGATATAGATTCATTAAAAAATAAACTTGCTCATCTTGAGATAAAAGCAATGGAATCTAAGCTTAACCCTCATTTTATTTTTAATTGCTTGAGCTCCATTCAATCTTTATATAATTCTGGTAGAATAAATGATGCCAACAAGTATATGTCTGATTTTTCAGATTTGTTACGAATAATTATTCTTCATGCTCAAGTAAATAAGATTTCGCTTAAAGATGAATTAGATATGCTCAATCTTTACATTCCTCTAGAGCAACTTCAGTTTGATAAACCATTTAATTATCAGTTAAATGTAAGCGCAGAGATAAATTTAGATAAGATCTTTATCCCTAGTGTTATTTTACATATTTTGGTAGAAAATGCAATTAAACATGGGTTAAAAAGTCATAAAAATACAAACCCGATTTTAAAGTTAAATTTATTAAGATCATCTAATCAGTCGATTATCGTAGAGATAATTGATAATGGAAAAGGATTTCGAAAAGGAAAAAGTAGTAGCACACACAAATCTATAGGTTTACAATTGTTAGCAGAAAGGATTGAGCTGATTAATCAAGTAGAAAATATAAAAATTACGTTATCTCATCAAAACCTTATTGATAATAACAATAATGTAATTGGATGCATGGCTAAAGTTGAGTTTAAAGAAATAGATTAATTATGAGAACACTTATTGTTGATGATTCTAAATTAAATAGAGAAGGACTGAAAGGGCTTTTGGCGAATAACTTCCCTATAGTTGCAGTTGTAGGTGAGGCTAACTCTGTACAAAAATCAATAGAACAAATTAATAAATTAAACCCAGAACTTGTATTTTTAGATATCGAACTAGGTGATGGAACAGCCTTTGAAATGTTAAAAGAACTAGAGGCTATTGATTTCTCAATTATTTTTGTAACCGCTTATAATAATTATGCCATTGAAGCTTTTGATGCGAGTGCAATTGATTACGTTCTGAAGCCAATAAATATTGAAAGGTTGAAAAAAGCTATTCAGAAAGTGTTGTTACAGCAAAATAATACACAAGTAAATCACTTTATCCAAGCACTTCAAAATGAGAAAAAATTAGATCAAAAAGAATTTATTACCATTACATCTATAGATGAAACGGAGTATATAAAAGTTGCGAATATTATACGGTTTGAAGCTGATGGAAAATATACATCATGCGTACTTACTGAAGGAGTTAGTCCGATAGTTTCGAGCGATAATCTTGGGAAGTTTGAACGTGAACTTAATCCTAAAGAATTTCTTAGGATTCATCATTCACATATTATTAATCGCGGTGAAATTAAAAAGTTCTCTAAAAAAGAGTTAACTGTTACCATGACGAATGGAGATGTTATTCCTGTTGCTCAGCGTAAAAAAGATTTCTTTTTAAAATCACTTTAATAAAAAAAATATAGTAAACAAAAAATGTTTTCTAATAGCGATATGCCTGTATATTAGGAGAAAAGCTAGGGGTGCCAACCTATAAATTTTTAAAAGAACCTTTAATCAGAAAGTTTGGTGAAGATTGGTTTAAAGAATTAGAGTTGGTAGATCAACATATGGAACGATAAATCAACAAAAAAAAGGAGTGTGTTTTTAGTAAAACATACTTATCTTTGTTTAAAATTTGGTGTTATTTCTAATTAATTAGAAATAGCTTAATTGGGAATTAGGTGAGAGACCTAAACTGTGCCCGCAACTGTAAGTTTTATTTTAAAACAAGTCAGATACCAGCCATTTTATATTAATTATTTTATAAACTTTCGGGAGTAAAAGTTGAGCAATTTCAAACTTTATTCCTCCATTAAAAAACAAAATGGAGAAACAAAAAGAAGCAATCAGGAAATCTGAAACACATGTTGTAAAATGTGTATTTCCAAACACAACTAATCATTATGACACTTTATTTGGAGGGACAGCCCTACAATGGATGGATGAAGTCGCCTTTATTACAGCGAGTAGATTTAGTCGGCAAAAAATGGTTACGGTATCATCAGATAAAGTAGATTTTAAAAAGCCAATACCATCAGGAACTTTTGCTGAGCTAATAGGTAAAGTAACTATGGTGGGCAGTACAAGTTTAAAAGTTAAAGTAGAGATTTATATTGAACAAATGTATAAAGATCATCGTGAGCTTGCCGTGGTGGGTGAGTTTACTATGGTTGCAATTGGTGAGGATAAAAAATCAGAACAAATTTTATTGTTGTGATTTGAAATATTTAATAAAATAACATAATTTTTCAATCGACCAACTCTTTTTTTTCTTCGCTAAAGAAATAAATAGGTTCTACTAAGTGAAAACCCTTAATAGCAACGTCTTAGAAAAAAATATAAATTTATGCACAATTTTTTGTTCATTTCTGTTGTTGAAAACTTCGATTAATTGTGAATTAAATTATGTTGCCAACCGAATAAATTATGCCAATTTTTGTAGTCCAATCTGTTTAACACCAAACATTTCTGGCACAACACACTTTGTTCATCGAACTATAGCTCTAGATGAATGAAAACTGATGATTTTTAATATTAACAACACTGAATGGATAAAAAACAAGGAAATAAAGTTGGAATTGATCTAGATGTTGCAGATAATAATGCTTCATCTCAAGATTATGAGAACAATGAAAATCCTAATAAACTTGTTTTATTTCCTTCGGAAGATGATGATGACTTGTTGAAGATGTTCAAAAAATTACAAGCCGATAATAAAAATAAAAAAACGACCATTTAGATGAATCAATTTAATTGATTCCTGTCAACTAAAAAAGTAGAATGAAAATACAACAAATAAGAAAACGAGATTACGAGGTTGCTTTTTTTGAATTAGAAAAAATTGCTCAAGCTATTGAAAAGTCTATGAAATCTGTAGGTCAAGGATCTAAAGAAGATGCCTTGGCTATTGCAGAGGCTGTTCTTGTAGCATTGCTTGAACGAGAAAATACGCATATTGATTATATACCAACTGTTGAGGAGGTTCAGGATATTGTTGAGGATAAGTTGATGAGTAGTGCGTTTCATGAAGCTGCAAAATCATACATTCTTTACAGAAACGAACAGGAAAGAAATAGAAAAACAAACGTCTTTGAAAAAAGAATAGAGTTAAAACCATACGAATATCCTGATTTGTACGAGTATGTTAGTGCAATACGTCACTCTTATTGGATACATACAGAGTTTAATTTTACTAGCGATATTCAGGATTTTAAAACAAGAATAACTAAGCCTGAGCAAACGGCAATAAAACACACAATGCTTGCCATTTCTCAAATTGAAGTAGCGGTAAAAAATTTTTGGGGCGATTTGCATCATAAAATGCCTAAACCAGAAATTGGATCTGTAGGTTCAACTTTTGCAGAAAGTGAAGTACGACATATGGATGCTTACTCTCATTTATTAGAGATTTTAGGGTTAAATGCTGAGTTTAATAAACTCAAAAAAAATCCTGTAATAATGAAACGAGTGCATTATTTGGAGGCTGCGGTTAAGAATGTTAAAAGTGAAGATAATCAGTTGTTTGCTGAATCTGTTCTTTTATTTTCTTTATTTATCGAGCATGTTTCTTTATTCTCACAGTTTCTAATTATCATGTCTTTTAACAAGCATAAAAACATGTTAAAAGGAATATCTAATGTAGTAGAAGCAACATCTAAAGAAGAGCAAATACACGGAGATTTTGGGATTGATTTAATAAAGATTATCAAAAACGAAAATCCAGAATGGTTTAATGATGAGTACAATAAAATGATTCAGGATACCTGTAAAGATGCTTTTCTAGCTGAAAGTAAAATTATTGATTGGATATTTGAGGATGGAGAATTGGACTTCTTACCTAAAAATGTAGTGAATGAGTTTATTAAAAATAGATTTAATAATTCTTTAGAGAGTATCGGAATTGAAAAAGTATTTGATATTGACGAGCGTTTATTAGCTCAAACCGAATGGTTTGATGATGAAATTATTGGTACAAAACATGGTGATTTTTTCGTAAAAAGATCTATCAACTACAGTAAAAGAACAAAGAGTATAACGAGTGACGACCTATTTTAATTATGGAGAAAAGTACAATAATAAACACAGAGGACACAACTACAGGGTTTGAAGATTTAGTAAAAGCTAGAGAATCTGCTCGAGTAGAAATGTTGAAAAACGAAATTAAACAGTCACAAACTGAACCTGAAATAAAATGGTTAACAGAAAACAGTAAAAAGTTTTTAGAATCGGGTTATTTAATTGAAGGGATTACTCCAGAACAAAGAATAAGAGAAATTGCAGACCATGCAGAAAGGATCTTAAAGATAGATGGGTTTTCAGATAAATTTTATGGCTATATGGCTGAAGGATATTATTCATTATCTTCTCCAGTTTGGTCAAACTTTGGCGAAAAAAGAGGCTTACCAATCAGCTGTTTTGGGTCGCATGTTTCTGATGATATGGGTGATATTTTATATACTCAATCTGAAGTAGGCATGATGTCGAAACTTGGTGGAGGAACATCTGGTTATTTCGGTAAATTACGCCATAGAGGAGCTGATGTTAAAAATAATGGAGAATCTTCAGGGGCAGTACACATTATGCAATTGTTTGAAAAAATGGTTGATGTTGTTTCTCAAGGTTCAGTTAGAAGAGGTCGTTTTTCTCCATATTTACCAATAGATCATCCAGATATTAAAGAGTTTTTAGAAATAGGAACGGAAGGGAATCCAATTCAAGAATTAACACATGGTGTTTCTGTTGGAGATGAGTGGATGCAAGAAATGATTGATGGAGATGTTGAAAAAAGACAAATCTGGGCTAAAGTATTACAACGAAGAGGAGAGATAGGTTATCCATATATTTTCTTTAGAGATACTGTAAATAAAAATACGGTAGATGTATACAAAGATAAAGGTCATGAAATTTATGCGAGTAACCTTTGTACAGAAATAGCTTTACCATCAAGTGATAAATGGTCGTTTGTATGTGTACTTTCTTCTATCAACTTATTACACTATGATAAGTGGAAAGATACCGATGCTGTAGAAACAATGGTTTACTTTTTAGATGCAGTTTTAACAGAGTTTATATCTAAACTAGAAGCATATAGAGATTCTCCAAAACGTGATGATCAACATACCTTTTTGTTTATGGAAAAAGCATATAACTTTTCTAAAGAAAACAGAGCTTTAGGTCTTGGTGCTTTAGGTTGGCATTCTCTATTACAAGATAAAATGTTAGCTTTTAATAGCGAAAAAGCATATAACTTAAATAGTGAAATATTTAGAGTTATTAAAGAGAAATCATATAAAGCATCTGCAGAATTAGCCACTTTATTTGGTGAGCCAGAAGTGTTAAAGGGTTACGGAAGAAGAAATACTACATTAAATGCTGTCGCACCAACAACCTCTTCGGCATTTATTTTAGGACAAGTATCTCAAGGAGTTGAGCCAATTTGGTCTAATATATATGTAAAGGATATTGCTAAAATTAAAACCACCATTAAAAATCCATTTTTAGTTAATTTACTAGAAGAAAAAGGGCTTAATACGTCTGATGTATGGAAAAGCATTAGAGATTATGACGGTTCGGTACAGCATCTTGATATTCTTACAGATGAAGAAAAAGAGGTGTTTAAAACCTATTCTGAAATTGACCAAATGGATATTATTTACCAAGCAGCAAACAGACAAAACCATATTGATCAAGCTCAATCTATCAACTTAATGGTTCATCCAGATATGCCAATTAAGGATGTAAACAACTTATACATTACCGCTTGGAAAAATGGAGTTAAATCGTTGTATTACCAACACAGTATGAATGCTGCACAAAAATTTAAACAAAAGAAAGAATGCGCAAGTTGTGAAGGGTAAATGGAATTAAGGTTCAAATCCTTATCTTATACCTTTGTGAATTAACATATAAATAAAGATCCTTCTTTTAAAACGTCCCTACTTGGAAACAATGGGGGCGTTTTTTTGTTTTAGGATTACAATAATCCCTTATTTCACATCTGTTGGATAAGCCACCTTTTTAATTTGTTACTCGTATTATTGTTATTAAACTAAAAAATATGAGAAATTTAATTGCCCTTTGTATTGCCGTTCTTTGTTTTGGAAACCTCAATGCTCAAGTAAAAAAGATATTGTTCTTAGGAAATAGTTATACTTACGTAAATGATTTGCCGCAAGTGCTAAAAAAGGTAGCATTAAGTTTTGATGATACTATTTATACCGATCAAAATACACCTGGAGGATATCAATTTAGCCAACATATTACTAATGGAACATCTTTAGCTAAAATCGCTTCAAATAATTGGGACTTTGTAGTGTTGCAAGAGCAGAGTCAGAAACCATCTTTTCCGCCCTCTCAAGTAGAAACTGATGTATATCCTTATGCTAAAATTTTAAATGATTCTATTAAGTCTAATTATTCTTGTACAGAAACAGTTTTTTTTATGACTTGGGGACGAGAAAATGGAGATGCTGCAAATTGTGCTTCGTATACTCCCTTGTGTACTTATGAAGGTATGCAGCAACGTTTAAGAGAAAGTTATATGGAAATGGCGGACAGCAACAAATCTACAACGGCTCCTGTTGGCGTAGCTTGGAAGAAATTTCGGGATAGTTTTCCTTCTATAGGACTTTATAGTGCAGATGAAAGCCATCCAAGCATTTATGGTACTTATTTGGCGGCATGTGTGTTTTATGTAACATGTTATCAAAAATCTGCCATTGGGGCTACATATATTCCTGTGGGGATAAATTCAGTAGATGCATTAAGGTTGCAAACAGTAGCTACTAATACAGTATTAGATAGCTTGTCTTTGTGGCGAATTAATGCCAATAAGCCTGTTGCTAATTTTACGTATAATGGAGGAGGTGCAATCAATTTTAATAATACGTCTACCAATGGGTTAAGTTATTTTTGGGATTTTGGTGATGGGAATACAAGTCAATTACAACATCCAAGTAATATTTATACTAGCAATAATACATATAACGTAGAATTAATAACGTTTTCTAAAGATAGCTGCTTTTCTGATACAATAACTCAGAGTATTACTGTTGCCAGTACAGGAATAGCTGATATTAATAAAGGTGAAAAATTAGTTGTTTATCCTAACCCTGCTGTTGATTTTGTTGAGCTTAAAACTAATATCGAATTTACCCATATTTTAATTGTTGATGTTATGGGAAGTGTTGTGAAGCAAATGCCTTTTGAAAGAAGGCTTAACATCAAAAGCTTAGCGAAAGGAATCTATTTTATCAAGTTAGTAAAAGAAAATAATACGATTGTCACCAAAAAGTTTATTAAACAATAAAAAAGAGCCTCTATTTCTAGAGGCTCTTTTTGGTTTTTCAGTCAAGCTGAGAATTACAATTAGTTAGCAATCAATATTTGCATACTTTGCATTTGCTTCAATAAACTCTCTACGAGGTGGAACTTCATCGCCCATTAACATAGAGAAAGTATGATCTGCAGAAGCAGCATTTTCAATAGTAATTTGTCTTAATGTTCTGTATTCAGGATTCATTGTTGTTGACCATAACTGGTCAGCATTCATCTCTCCTAAACCTTTATAACGCTGTACGTGAACACTTGCATCAGTTCCAGCACCTTTCATACCTTTAATCGCTAAATCTCGTTCTTCATCACTCCAACAATACTTTTGCTCTTTACCTTTCTTTACTAAATAAAGTGGGGGAGTAGCAATGTAAATATATCCTTTCTCTACCAACTCGTACATGTGACGGAAAAAGAAAGTTAAGATTAACGTTTCGATGTGGGAACCATCCACATCGGCATCACACATAATAATTACTTTATGGTATCTTAATTTTTCGGTATTTAAAGCTCTTTCATCTTCTTCAGTACCAATTCTAACTCCTAAAGCAGTATAAATATTCTTGATTTCTTCGTTTTCAAAAATCTTATGCTGCATTGCTTTTTCTACATTCAAAATCTTACCTCTTAAAGGCATAATTGCTTGAAAACGTCTATCTCTACCTTGTTTTGCTGTTCCGCCTGCAGAATCTCCCTCTACTAAGTAAACTTCGCATTCAGCAGGGTCTTTAGAAGCACAATCAGAGAGTTTTCCTGGTAGACCAGAACCAGTCAATACATTTTTACGTTGCACCATTTCTCGTGCTTTACGTGCTGCATGACGAGCAGTAGCTGCTAAAATTACTTTCTGAACAATTCTTCGTGCGTCATTTGGATTTTCTTCCAAATAATTTTCTAACATTTCACTTACTGCCTGACTAACAGGAGCAGTAACTTCTCTGTTTCCTAATTTTGTTTTTGTTTGACCCTCAAATTGAGGCTCTTGAACCTTTACTGAAACAATTGCTGTTAACCCTTCTCTAAAATCATCACCAGAAATCTCAAACTTTAATTTTGTAAGCATTCCAGATGCATCAGCATACTTCTTTAGTGTATTTGTTAACCCTCTTCTAAAACCAGAAAGGTGAGTACCACCTTCATGCGTGTTAATATTATTAACATAAGCATGAATGTTTTCTGCATAAGAAGTGTTGTAAATCATAGCTACCTCAACAGGTATTCCATTTTTTTCACCTTCCATGTGAATAACATCAGAAATTAATGCTTCACGAGTTTCGTCAATGTACTCTACAAATTCTTTTAATCCAATTTCAGAATAGAATAATTCTGTTTTAAATTCGCCTGTCTCCTCATCCTTCACACGCTTATCTGTCATGGTAATTTTAATACCCTTATTCAAATAAGATAATTCACGCATTCTATTGGCAAGTGTATCGTAATTATATTCTCTTAAATCAAAAATCTCATGATCAGGTTTAAAAGTAACCTCAGTACCAATATGATCAGAAACTCCAGTTTCTTTTACTGCGTATAAAACTTTTCCTCTTGAATATTCTTGTTCGTAAATCTTTCCATCTCTAAAAACGGTAGCGTGTAAATGTTCTGATAACGCATTTACAACAGAAACACCAACACCGTGTAATCCGCCAGAAACTTTGTAAGAATCTTTATCGAATTTACCTCCAGCTCCAATCTTTGTCATTACCACTTCTAACGCAGAAACACCTTCTTTGGCATGCATCCCTATAGGAATACCCCTGCCGTTATCTCGTACTCCAACTGAATTGTCTTCGTTAATCCAAATATCAATTGTATCACAATGTCCAGCTAAAGCTTCATCAATAGAGTTATCAATTACTTCATAAACTAAATGATGTAACCCTCTTAAGCCAACATCTCCAATATACATAGAAGGACGCATTCTCACATGCTCCATTCCCTCTAGGGCTTGAATACTATCCGCTCCGTAATCGTTCTTTTTTTCTTCGCTCATATTATAATTTTAATTTTAACCTCCTTCTGATTGGGAGATATGCTTTTTTTGAAGCAAAACAAATATACTTAAATGAGCTTGTTTTATGATGGTGTAAAAAACTTTAAAATCCTTACTTATCAACAACGAAATTAACAATCGCCAAGTGTTTTTAGAGCTTACTGCTTAATAAATTTAACGGTATTTTGATCTTTACCTATAGCAATCATAGCAAAGTATAAACCTGGAGATAGATTTTCAATATTTAATTGAATACTTGCGGAATTTTCATATTCTTTTGAGAGTATACGCTGACCTTGATTGTTAATTAGTCGAACCTTACCAACTCCATTTTTGCTTACAAGATAAAAGTTGAATTACAAAATTAATAAGGCAAGAAAATGATTTTTCAAATTCTTCTTTGAGTTGTTTCATCATTTTCTTTAAGTT
>Ga0256845_1001017_pt1 | contig 23868 bp, 18 predicted proteins | sample RiftiametaG_FD_189101 | JGI IMG/M metagenome (GOLD analysis project Ga0256845, IMG submission 189101) | Tube worm associated microbial communities from hydrothermal vent at the East Pacific Rise, Pacific Ocean - Riftia | ecosystem: Host-associated > Annelida > Integument > Unclassified ... | reverse complement strand
GGGGGGGCTGAATTATTAGTTGGTGATGATGGCGTTGTTGTGTGTGCTGTTTTTTTTGAGGGTGGCGCCGGGCCAGACGATGGTGTTGTGGAGGGTGGCTCCGTCGGGGATGGTGGCATTGGGGCCGATGATGCAGGTGTCGAGGTCGATGTGGCCGTCCGGGTGGATGTGGGCGTCTGGGTGAATGGCGTCTTTGCGAGTGGTGCGCAGGTGCTGGTGCACGGCGCGGTAGGCGGCGGGGGTGCCGATGTCGAACCAATCGCCATCGTCGAGCACGACGGCTCCTAGCTTTTGCTGATGAATCAGCTCGATGAAGGCGGGCATGATCGAGACGATTTTTTCGTCGGGGATCAGGCTGAGAATTTCAGGGCTGATGCAGTAGATTCCGGTGAACTGGTGGGTGCCGGGAGTGTTGCCGAGGAGGTTGCGCATGTCGGTGACGTGGTCGCCGGAGATGTTGACGTTGCAGTTTTCTCCAGATGATCGCAGTGCGAGGGTGGCGATGTTCCCCGATGCCTGGTGATGGGCGATGAGGGCTTGAATGTCGATATTGGTGAGGATGTCGCCGTTGTAGATGAGGATGGGATCGGTGCCGATGAAGGGGGCGATGTTGCGGATGCCTCCACCTGTTTCTAGTAGTGTGGGTTCGTGGAAAAAGCTCAGCGGGGAGCCGTTGAATGTCTGGTCGGGGTAGGCTTTTTCCCAGGCATCGGGGATGTGGTGGGTGTTGATGGCGAAGTCGGTGATGCCTGCTGCTTGGCAGTGGCGCAGGGCGTAGTTCGCCATCGGCTCATGAAAGATGGGCACGAGGGGTTTGGGCAACACCTCGGTGAGCGGACTGAGTCGGGTGCCGAGTCCGGCCCCGAGGATGAATGCTTTGTGAATCACGAAGCGGAGAGTCAAGAGTCAAGAGTTAAGAGTCAAGACATGATCTATCCAATCCCGTATTCGCCAAAGTAGCCGTCGTCGTTCGGAAGGGGGTGGGTAAATGTGTTTTTCATGCTGCTGCTAGTTTGCCTGTATGTTTTTCCTTTTGAGAAGGCTGAAGTGAATTTGCGGATGAAAAAAGTAGAATGTGAGATGCTTTGAGAGGGCGGCGCTGGTGATTAATCGAGTTCTTGAAGCAGAGATTCAAGCGCTTTTCTGTAGGGGCTGGGCATCGGGAGGTCTTCTAGCTCCTCTAGGCTGAACCATTGCTCGTTCGATAGCGGGATGGTGATGTCTGGGTGGCTGGTGTAGGTGTGTAGAGTGACGTGGTAGCGGGTGATACTGTATGTCGTTTTGAGTGCGAGCGCGAGATCCTGGATTTCGGTCTGATCGCGCCGAGGCAATGACCACATTCCTTCGCGGCGGTCCCCGGCTTTTTCTTGTTGAAGGAGAATGCGGCCATGGCTGTCACGGGAGAAAACGGCATATTCATCGATGCGTGTGACTTTAGTGGGTGATTTTTTTATCGGAAGGGCTGAGGGGTCTGCGCATTGGCAAAACGAGCGAACTGGGCACTGAGGACAATTGGGGGATTTATTGGAGCAGTAGGTTTGGCCGAGCTCCATGAGGGCTGAGTTGTAGGTGCGTGGGTTTTTCTGGGGCACGAGGTCGGCGGCCCATTGCCAGAGTTGTTTTGAGCCTGTGGTGGTGTCGATCCGTTTCTGGTAATCAAACAGGCGGGAGAACACGCGGGCGACATTGGCATCGACGATCGGTTGAGGCTCATTGTAGGCAAACGAGGCGACAGCCCCAGCGGTGTATCGGCCAATGCCGGGCAGGGCGAGGATGGGCTCGAAATTTCTAGGAAAATCGCCGCAGTGGTCATGAGTGATGGCCTTGGCCGCAGCGTGGAGGTTGCGGGCGCGACGATAGTATCCCAGGCCTTCCCAAGCTTTGAGTATTTCTTGTTCGCTCGCTTCGGCCATGGTGCGAGGGGTAGGGTAGAGCGCCATGAATCGGGAGTAGTGACCACCGTGGCCAGATCCAAGGACGGTGCTGACCTGAGTTTGCTGGAGCATGATCTCGGAGACAAGGATCGCCCATGGATCGGTGGTATTTCGCCATGGGTAATGTTTTCCTTCGACCTTAAACCAACGGGATAAGGCATTTTGGAAGGCTTGTGTGTTATTAAGAGGATGCTGGCTGGCGATTGCTTTGAGAGGATCCTTCGGTGAGGGCATGAGGAATTCTTAAACATGAAAAACAAAATGCAAATGTGAAATAGTAAAGCGGAGGGATTTGCGAAAGAATTGATAACTTATAATAAGTTGTGACTATATTAAGTTGTACTGCAACTTAATTCTTGATTTCGGAATCTTTAATGCTTAACGTGGCCGCATGAACGCGAATGATACTGATGAAACCTTGGGGGCGAGAGATATGGAGCGACTAGGAATACTGGAGAGCAAGAGCGGGGCCGCTGTGCTGAGGAATGGGCAGATTTGCCGAATGAAGGCTCCGATTCGGCGGCGGGTGCTGGGTGGGACTGAGGATAGCTTTTGCTACCATGTGATGACTCGGACTTGTGGGGCTGAGCGCATACTGGAGGCTGAGGATTTGGAGGGGTTGAGGATTATTATCAGGAAGATGGCTCTGTTCAGCGGAGTGAAGGTGATGACTTATTGCCTGCTTTCAAATCATTGGCACCTTCTCGTTAAGGTTCCTTCCAAGGAGATGTTTTTGCGGCAGTTTGAAGATCGGGATGGTGAGGTGAAAGGGGCCGGAGAAGGTCGGTTAATGGGGCATTTGGCGACACTTTATAGCAAGGCTTACATCCGCCAGCTCAAGCTGGAGTTGGCCGATATGCGGGAGCGTGGCTTGGACACCGCTGCGCAAGAGGTGCTGGATAAATATAAGAATCGGTTTTGTGATCTGAGTCTCTATGTCAAGGAGGTGAAAGAGCGCTTTACCCGCTGGTATAACCGGAAACATCAACGCATTGGCACCTTGTGGTCGGGCCGGTTTAAGAGCGTGCTCGTAGAAAATGGAGAAGCTCTCCGTACGATGTCCGCCTACATTGACCTGAATCCTGTGCGGGCTGGGATTGTGGATGACCCAAAAGATTACCGGTGGTGTGGGTATGCTGAGGCTGTGGCTGGCTCTAGGCATGCTCGGAGAGGGTTGTGTATGGTGATGGAAAAGCCTCAGGATAGCTGGGGTAAGACAAACGAGAAGAGCGGGGCGTGGTATCGATGCTGGCTGATGATGGATGGAGCACAGCTTGAGCACGACGAATGGACGGAAGCCAACCAGATTAAAGTTCGTAAGGGGATCCCCTTGGAAAAATCGAAAAAATCGTTGGCTGCTCAGGGGCAGCTAAGCGTTGGGGAATGCCTGCTCAGTCGATTGAAATACATGAGTGAGGGGGCGGCCATTGGCTCGAAAAGCTTTATCGAAACTCTATTTGCGAAACATCGCGAGGAATTCGGAGAAGATCGAAAATCAGGTAGTAAACCGTTGGGAGAAAATCTTTCGGGATTGTATTCACTTCAGGGGAAAATGCAAAAAATAGGGATAGATCCACAGAAAAAATAAAGGTGCGTCGACTCGGGATTGTATTAAAATTTTCCATAGTGAGGCTGCCGATACTTAGGCTCGGTTAAGGGAGCTTAGAAGGAGTTCCGAATGTACACTTAAGCATTTTGGACCCCTCCTTGTTGACGGGGTGAGTGAATTCTGTGCTTGCCGTGTTGATAGGGGCGTGGATAGTAGCGGGACACTATGGCAGCTGACACTTCGGCAAAAACAGGCGTTGTTTACGATGCCGAATTTCTCAAACATGACACGGGGCCGATGCATCCTGAGAATGCAGAACGCTACGTGGCGGTGATGCATGCGCTGGAAAAAATGAAGGCTAACTCTTCTTCGTTTCCTTTGTTTCGTGTGGGGTGGCGGCGTGCGGAAATCAAGGATGTTTTGCTGTGTCACGAGTCGTGGTATCACGATGTGGTGAGGATGGATGCGGATCAATTTGCCGAGGTGCTGCGCACGGGTGATACCGCGATTTGCCCTGATTCCTATGATGTGGCGATGGATGCTGTTGGGGCGACTTTGGCGGCGGTGGATGCCGTTTGTGAGGGTGATGTGAAAAATGCTTTTGTGGCGGTGCGGCCTCCCGGCCACCACGCCTCCCAAGGCAGGGGGATGGGGTTTTGTATTTTTAACAATGTGGCGATTGCCGCGCGTCATTTGCAGCGGCGGCATGGATTGAAACGGATCGCGATTCTTGACTGGGATGTGCACCATGGCAATGGGACGCAGGATATTTTTTATGACGATGCTTCCGTTTTATTTATCTCGAGTCATGAAGATAACCTTTATCCGCATACGGGTGCTGCGGATGAAACTGGAGAAGGCAAGGGGAAAGGGGCTACGCTCAATTTCCCTGTGCCAGAGGGTGCTGACGGTGATGTGATTCTACCGATCTGGCAGAATGAGATTGCAGCGAAACTCATGAAGTTTCAGCCGGAGTTTATTTTGATTTCCGCTGGGTTTGATGCTCGTGTCGATGATCCTGTGGGGATGTTGAATCTCACCGATGACGATTTTGCGGCACTTACAGGTTTAGTCTGTGAATGGGCTAAAGAGTATTGTGGCGGGCGAGTGGTTTCTGTGCTGGAGGGGGGGTATAACCCGGAAGGTTTGGCGAGTGCCGTGGTGGCTCATGTGGGGGTGATGGCGATGTCTTGATGATTGTTACCGGGGGCTGAAACGTGTGGGTGCAATGCGGCTCAAAAAGTAGGAAAAGTTACAAACTTGTCCTACTTTTTGCCTTCTTTCAGGTGGAGGTGGAGAATGCGGGCCATTTCTTCGTGCGCTTCTCGGGTGAGGTGGGCTTCGTGGTTGCTTGGGATAATTTTTTCTGATGCCGCGCCCTTCAGATGGGAACTCCAGTATGGGACGACGCCGTCTGAGCTGTCGGGTGTATTTCCTCGGCCGCGGTCCCCAATGATGGAGTGGTATTTGATACGGCTACTGAATGGCTGGTTTTTGAGTAGCGTGAGAGCTGGGTTGTTGGGTTCTAACCGTGTGATGGATGATGCTGGACCGTCTTGATTGAAGAGGCTCCGGCCTAGTTCTGTCAGGTTTTCTGTGGTGTTTAGGATTTGCAGGCTGAGGATGTTTTGCGGTAATGTGATGAGCGCGGTGCCGATACGGCCGATCCATCCATTGGCAAGCTCGCTGCCTAAGTGGGGTGTTGAGATGAAGATGGTGCGTTCGATGGATGTGAGAACTGGAGGCTGGAAAAGCACATGGAATCTTTTGTTGAGATCAGCCTCAGATGTTGTGGAGGATTCTCCTTTAAAAATGGAGTTCCATAGGTTTTGGTCGAATTTTCGGCTTTGGATCGATGAAAGTAGGCCTCCCATGCTGTGACCTATCAGCACGGTTCGATTGAGTTGATTGGGGCCTTTGTTGTGGTGTTTGCGCTGGAGATCGAGAAGAGTTTGTCTGAGCTGGCTTCCTGAGACAACTGGGCTGACGCTCGTGGGGTAAAAGTAGTAGTAGAATTGGTATTTATCTCGGATGAGAGGGTCTCCCATGAGGTAGTTTGAGGCCGTGGTCCATGTGGATGGCTGGGAAACAAGACCATGAATAAAGATGACTGGGATTTTTGCGGGATCGTAAGGGCCAATGGCAAAGAGGCCATACTCATCGTGTTCTTTGTCGGGGCGTATGGCTAAGTAAAGTCCCAGAAAAGTGGACCGACCCGCTGTCATGGCGGCAAAGGTTGCGGAGTAATCGGCTGAGAGGGGGCGACTAGTGCCTGTGATGGTGGTTGTGTTGGTTTTGAGGAGGTTGGTTAGGGTGAGTCTTGGTTGTTTGGGGTTGGTGTAGTCGATGATGGCATTGATCGGTAGAGATAGCCCTTGGGAGGGGAGAAGGTTGTTCTCTTTGAGTCTTGCTTTGGTATAGCTTTGGTGGCCAATGATTGCGGCTCCCAGTCCTGTGGATGTGTAGTGATGTGAGCCGATGTTTCCGTAAGAGGATGTGTCAAGTGGGCTGATTTTATCGAAGTAGGACGGGTGAACGGTGTCGGTGGACAGGGTGTTGAAGGTGAGCGTTCTGCGGCCTAGTTGGACTGTTTTTTGCCCTGGGCTGATTCGGTGGGATTGCACCAGCAGTTGAGTGGTTTGGCCGACGGCATGGGTGTAGAGCTGATGGGCGATGATGAGGCGTTTTTGCTCGCCCCAGTAGGCTCGGTCAGATGGGTTGGCGTGATCCCGGACCACGGGCCAGAGGACTTCGGCGGCTTTGAGGTAGTTGGCGGTTGCTTTCTCTGGGTCAGACTTGAGTCGTCTTTTTGCTTTGGCGATTTCTCGTTCGGCAATGGCGATGCGCTCGTTGTTGTTCTCTGGAGTTTCCGATTGTCTCATCCGCATGCAGTGAAGCGCGTAGGTGGATGAGCCTGAGATCCAGCCTCGGTTTAAGATGGAGGCTGGAGCATCCCGGTAGGCGATGTGGGTGGGGGCGTCGTGGAAGTAGGGTGCATCCGAGCACGATGAAACTAGGACGGCCAGAAAAATCAGGACGACAGAAATAGAGTGCTTGTTGAGCGAGTGCATGGCTGGGAGTCTCCTGTTTCCAGCGGCAAGTGGCAAGTTTGAAAGTGAGGGACTATTGAGCCTGGATGCAGGTGATGGCGATGGTGAAGACGATGTCTTCGACCGAGGCTCCGCGCGATAGGTCGTTTACGGGTTTGTTGAGGCCCTGGAGAATGGGGCCCATGGAGATGACATTGCCTGCACGCTGCACGGCTTTGTAGGTGGTGTTGCCGGTGTTGAGGTCTGGGAAGATGAAGACGGTGGCATCTCCGGCCACTTGGCTGTCGGGTGCTTTGGTGCGGGCGATGTCGGCATTGCTGGCGGCATCATACTGGAGGGGGCCGTCGACAAGGAGGTCGGGTTGGAGTTCATGCACTCGGGAGGTGGCTGCAATGACTTTATCGACATCGCTGCCGGATCCCGAGCCGTGGGTGGAGTAGGATATCATGGCGACCCGGGGGTCGATCCCGAAGGCTTTGGCCGTGTTGCTGCTCTGGATGGCGATGTCTGCGAGTTGGTTGGCGTTCGGGTCGAGATTGATTGCGCAGTCGCCATAGACGAGCACTTGATCAGGAAGGCACATAAAGAAGACTGAGGAGACACTGCTGACTCCGGGTGCGGTTTTGATGAGTTGGAGTGCGGGGCGGATGGTGTCGGCGGTGGAGTGAATGGCTCCCGAAACTAGGCCGTCGACGTCACCCTCGGCCAGCATCATGGTGCCGAGCAGGATGTTGTTTTCCAATCGGCTGATGGCTTGTTCTTTGGAGAGGTTTTTGTGTTTACGTAGCTCCATGAACGGCGCGACATAGCGGGCGCGATACTCTTGGGGGTCGAGCACTTCAATGGTATCTGGTAGTTCGAGGCCGAGGTGAGCGGCTGTGCTCTGAATCGTTTCCGGGTTACCGAGCAGGATCGGGCGGGCGAGATTTCGTTTGGCACAGATGACCGCAGCTTCCACGGTGCGGGGCTCTTCTCCTTCGGGGAGGACGATGCGTTGTGGGTTGGCGCGGGCAATTTGCGAAATCTGATGGCGAAATGCCGGTGGGGAGAGTCGTGGTTTATTGGGGGTTTCGATGTGATCTTGTAACCATTCAGTATCGATGTGACGCGCCACATGGTTGACGAGAAGTTCCAACCTTTCGGTGTCATCGATGGGGATTTCTGGGTTCAGTGACGACAGGGCATTTGCGGTTTCCAAGGATGATGTGGAGGCTGTGAGCACGGGGAGCCCGGACGAGATGGCTGCTTTGCAAAATTCCAGAATTTTCACCGGAGGTTCTGTATCGCCAGTGAGGATGAGTCCGGCGATGGGGATGCCGATCAGTGCGGCGTAGCAGGTGCTCATGATGATGTCGGATCGGTCGGCAGGGGTGACAACGAGGGCACCGGCATGGAAGACGTGGGTGATGTGGTCGATATTTCGCGCGCAAAGGTGGATTTTTGTGACGCGGCGGGTATTGATTTCGCCCTCATTAATGACGGTGGCATTGAGTGGGGCGATGAGGTCCACGGTGCGGAGTTGGGCGAGTTTGGGTTCGAAGGGGATGATGCCCAGTAGTTTGAGTTGCCCATTTTTGACGGACAGGCACTGGCTGGTGGGGTCCGGTTTGGTCAGTGATTGCTCGGGGTGGCGTTTGTTGTTTTGGTTAACGATCACGCCAAGAATGCGGTCGGTTTCGTTACTTCCAATGGCTTGGCAGGCGGAGTTCAGTCGACGGCAAATACGTTCTCTGGCCTCCTCGAGTGGAGCGCCTTTGGCTGAGACTACAAAGATGATTTCAGCATTGAGTGCTCGTGCGATACGTGGGTTGAGTGAGTTGAGGAATTGGTTTTTTGATGAGACCTGAAGTCCCTCGACAATAACGATGTCAGCCCCATCTGCGGCCTCTTGATATTTCTCGGTGATCAGCTCCAGCAAGTTCTCTGATTCGCCAGAAGCCAGCATCGATTCGGTTTGTTCGATGGAAATGGGATCCGGTGGGGTGAGGGCGGTGATGGTTTCGATATAGGCCGTGGAGAGGTCTTTGCTCTTTTCGTGGTATGACTGACCGATGGGTTTAAAAAAACTGACATGGACACCCATGCGGTCGAGCGCACGCACAAGCCCAATGGAGGTGGAGGTGAGTCCGGCGTGATCTGAGATGGGGATGATGAGTAGAGTGTGCATAGGGAAGTGGGGAAGCGGGGTTGATGCCTGCGGCGCGGGACTGGATTAAAAGGATGGTTGATAAGGTTGATGGTTCGGTTTTAAACCACGGATGGACACAGATTTACACGGATGGTTGATTATTCGTTTTTTTGCTTGGGGCTGTGAGTCGTTTGGGGTGATTTGGTTTTTAGTGTTTGGTTGGTCAGCTTGGCGATCATTAGTTCTTCGCGTGTGGGGATGACGGCTGCGCAGACTGGGCTGTTTTCCGTGGTGATGATGCCGTTGCTGGTGTTACCGTGGAGCGCGTTACGGTCGGGGTCGAGCTGAAGGCCGAGGTAGGCGAGGTGATCGAGGATGCGCGCGCGGGTGCGAAAGTCGTTTTCGCCGATTCCTCCGGTGAAGATCAGGGTGTCTATTCCTCCAGTGGATACTGTCAGGGAAGCAAGAGATTTGGCGGCACGGTAGCAAAAGATCTCGATGGCAAGGGCGGCGTCTTCATTTCCCTGATCGGCATGTTCGCGCAGTTCGCGCATGTCGTTAGATATACCGCTGAGCCCGAGGAGGCCGGATTTTTTATTGAGGAGGTCTGAGATTTCCTCGGTGGTCATTTTTATTTGTTCGCCTAGAAAAATGACGAGGCCCGGATCGATATCGCCGCTGCGCGTTCCCATGACTAGTCCTTCGAGCGGGGTGAGTCCCATGGTGGTGTCCATACTTTTTCCGTTGAGGATGGCGGTGGCTGAGCAGCCGTTGCCGAGGTGGGCGCTGAGGATGCGGGATTTTCCTAGTGGGAAGCCAAGTTGTTCTGCGGCGGCCTGGCAGACGTAGCCGTGGCTGCTGCCGTGGAACCCGTAGCGGCGGATGCCGTGCTCAGTGTGCATGGAGCGCGGGATGGCGTAGAGGTAGGATGTGGGTGGCAGGGTTTGGTGAAATGAGGTGTCGAAGACTGCTACCTGTGGTGTTTCTGGGAAAATTTGACGGGCGACTCTGACGCCGAGCAGGCCGCTGGGGTTGTGGAGCGGAGCGAGGTGGGAGCAGGAGTCGATGAGGGCGATGACTTCATCGGTGATCAGGGCGGGGGCGGTGAAGTGCTCGCCGCCATGGACGATGCGGTGGCCAACGGCATCGGGCGCTGTGGTTAAAAATCCGTGTTCGCGGAGTGTTGAGATGGCGGTTTGGAGTGCTTCTTCATGATCGGCATTTGGAAAGGTGAGTTGGATTTTCTGATCGCCGATGGAAATGCTCAGGCATGCCTCAGGAGTTCCCAGTCGTTCGGCGAGGCCTGAGGCTGGTGGGGTGGGGTGGTCGCCATCGTAAAGGGCGAAGCGGAGCGAGGATGAACCTGTATTAAGGATAAGGGTGATCATGGTCGGAAGGGATTCGGGATAAACTGCTTTGGAGATTAGTTTATACAAGCCGATATTGTCGTCCGTTTCGACTATAAAGTATGCGTTATTTGATTGGATTTAAATGGGTTTTTACGAAAGTTCATAATTTCAGCTTCCCTCCTTGCTGTTTCTAACGTTTCTGGTAGGTGTTGTTGCAATCAAGTGTTCTTCGTCGAAAGTGCTGAGCGAGGAGTTGAATCGGGTGCTCATTGCGGCATGTATTCTACGAATTAATCTTATTAAATTTAACATATAAGTGAAATATGAACTTGAAGTCACTCTGCAGACCATCCCTCTTGGGTCGGCAAGAAGGGTTGTCACCCTTGTTTTCAACGGAAAGGACGATTAATCGTCACCAAAGCCAACTCCCCGCTTGCCGATGCCTTTGCCGCGCCCTCCAGTATTGAGGAAGAGGCCGAGTATAAAAAGCTCATGATTGTCGAGGACCTGTTCAGGCTTATGAAAGCGCAGGGCATCAACCGCACCGAGTTGGCCAAACGCATGGCCGTGCCCAACTCTCGTATCACCGCCATGCTCAATGGCACCAACAACTTCACCATCGAGACATTAGTGCGGGCCGGTCGCGCCATCGGTGCTGAGCTTCAGCAGACATTGGTCCCGATTAAATAATCCGGTCAAGACCATCAAATCTCCCAAGTCGCCGAAGATCCCTCTGATTATCAAGGGTAGTCATTTTTCATTCTCCATTCACTCGAGAGTTTCTTTCGCAAACTATTGGGTTCAAAAATGAACCCAGCCCATCGTTCTCTAGTTTTCTCTCCCGGTCACCATATCCAAGCTGCGAGGAGCTGATCGTGCGCGACAAAGCTAACCTCGATGTCCGCTATGCTCCGCACCACGCGAGTCAAGCCTCGCCAAACCGCAAAGCTGAGTCAAGCCTCCGCACTCCAGAGGGCTGCGAGAGCGTGGATGAGGTCTTGATCCTGGTGGTCGAAGATGGTGCGGAGGTCGAGTCGGAGCTTGTTGTCTTCGATGCTGCCGACGACGGACGGGGTGCCGGTGCGGAGGGCGCGAGAGAGTTTGGTGACGGATTGGTTGGTGGGGGAAAGGATGATGGCGATGGAGGGGATCTCGGACCTAGGCATGGTGCCACCGCCGGTGCGGGCGGTGCTGGGGGAGATCGAGAAGTGGGCTTGGATTTCTTGGGGTAGCGACTGGATGATTTTCTCGGCTCGGGCCTGAAGGGTGTCGGTGCTTTCTGAGATGAACTCGAGGGCGGGCACGCCTCGGGGGGATTTCTCGGAGCGGGTTTTTAGGTAGGTGTCGATGCATTCCTGGAGCACGGTTAGGATGAGTTTGTCACAGCGGACGGCTCGGAAAAACGGCTCTTGTTTGATGCCAGCGATGAGTTCTTTTTTTCCGGCAATGATGCCTGATTGTGGGCCGCCGAGTAGTTTGTCTCCAGAGAAGCAGACTAGATCGATGCCGTTGCGTAGCGCTTCTTGGGGTGTGGGTTCTTGTTCGATCGGGGCGAGTTCATCGGTCCGCATCATCGCTCCTGAGCCGATGTCTTCGACGAGTGGAAGATCGTAGCTGTGGGCGAGATCAGCGAGTTCGGTGGCTGGGACTTCCTCGGTAAATCCGCCGATGTAGAAGTTGGAGCGGTGTACTTTGAGGATCATCGCGGTGCGGGAGGTGATGGCTTTTTTATAGTCGTTGAGGTTGGTTTTATTCGTGGATCCTACTTCGACGAGTTTGGCTCCGGATGTTTCCAGGATGTCGGGGATGCGAAAGCCTCCGCCTATTTCTACGAGTTCGCCACGTGAGACGATGACTTCATTTTTGCCATCTTTGCAGAGGTGGCGGAGGATGATGACGAGGGCGGCGGCGCAGTTGTTGACGGCGGTGGCGGCATCGGCTTCGAGCAGGGAGGCGAGGGCTGTTTCGAGGTAGCCGGCACGTTTTCCGCGAGTGCCCTCGGGGAGGTTGAACTCAAGGTTGCAGTAGCCTGTAGCGATGTCGGTGAGTTTTTTAGCCGCGCTTTTTCCGAGGGGTGACCTGCCGAGATTGGTGTGGATAATCACGCCGGTGGCATTGATGACGGGTTGGAGTCGGCTATTGGAAAATGCCTGTAGCTCACTGGCGACGGATTGTTCGATTTCCTCACGGCTGGGTGATGAGCCGTTGAGGATTTGTTCGCGGGTGAGCTTGAGTTGTCGCTGCACAAAGGAGGTGACAAGGGCGCGAGGCAATGGGCTATCGGCGGCAAGTTTCTGAGTAAGAATCTCAACGGATGGCAATGATCGGAGTGCCTGCTGGTGATTTGGCATACGAAAGAAAATAACCCCGTTCACTGGGGTTGACAAGACCTAGAATCATTATCAGGTTGCACTTCGTGAACGAGACAATTCAAGAAACACCATTGGCTTCCCTTCACGTAGAGTTGGGGGCGAAGATGATTCCTTTTGCTGGCTGGAATATGCCCGTGCAATACACCAGCATCATGAAAGAACATGCCGCTGTGCGTGAGGAAGTGGGCATTTTTGATATTTCCCACATGGGGCAGTTTTATCTGAAGGGCGAGGGCGCTGAGGCGTGGCTCAATACGGTTTTGACCAATGATATCGATAAACTTGAGCCTGGGCAGGGTCAATACACATTCATGCTGAACGCAGAAGGTGGCGTGATTGATGATTTGATTATTTATCGCGAGGCTCCGGGACAGATTTTTATGGTGGTGAATGCTTCCATGATTCCCGTGGATTTTGCATGGCTTCAGAAGCACCTTCCCGAGGGCTTGGTGCTGACGGACGAAAGTGAAGCTTGGGCCGGAATGGCGGTGCAGGGGCCAAAGTCTTCTGCCGCTTTTGCCAGCTTGTTTGAGGGTCGTGAGCTTCCCGCCCGCAATGGGATGGCCACATGGGAGCAGGATGGTGAATCTTTGAACGTTTGCCGCACCGGATACACTGGGGAGGATGGTTATGAATTTTTCAGTTCCGCTGCCAATGGGCAAGAGTGGTTTAAGCGTTTCATCGCTGCTGGGGCAACTCCTTGTGGTCTGGGTGCCCGCGATACCCTACGTCTGGAAGTTTGTTATCCATTGAATGGATCAGATCTTTCACCCACCCGCACCCCACGATCTGCAGGTCTCGGGTTTGCGGTTTCTTTGAATAAAGAGTGCGGATTTATCGGTAGGGATGTGGTGGCTCAGGAGAAGGAGGATGGCTTTAAAGAGCGTCTGATCGCGCTCGCCTACACCGGGAAAGGTCCTCCACCGCGCGCGCACTATGAGGTTTATACCAAGGAGGGTGAGCTTCTCACGGAACTTACCAGTGGTGTGCTTTCTCCCAGCTTGAAGCTAGGTATTGCTTTGGCTTATTTACCGGCCGCGTATGCCAAGTTGGACACGCTTGTGGACATCGATGTCCGAGGTCGCCGATTTGAGGCGAAAGTTGTGAAGAAACCCTTTTACAAAAAGGGTTGATTCTGCGAAAAAACATTCAGCCAAATTTCTAAATAAACACATTAACACAATACAATTATGAACGTTCCAGATAATCTACGTTATACTTCGGATCACGAGTGGATCCTCCTCGAAGGCGATGTCGCTAAAGTCGGCATCACTGATCATGCTCAAGAAGAGCTGACCGATGTCGTTTTTGTTGAACTTCCAGAAGAAGGTCGCAGCTGTGATGCTGAAGATCCGATCGCTGTGGTGGAGTCCGTTAAGGCTGCCAGTGACATCTACGCTCCTATTGCCGGTGAAATTGTTGAAGGGAATGCTGAGCTCGAAGCTGATCCCGCACTCGCTAACACCGACCCTTACGGTGCGGGGTGGATTTTTAAAATCCGCGTCAAAGATACTGCGGATGTTGCGGCTCTCATGTCTGCCGATGATTACAAGGGGCTGCTCGGCTAAACCCATGTGATGAAGACTCTTTTTATACAGGCGTGCTTCGGCACGCCTGTTATCTTTTAATCAACCAACACACTCATTTATTATATGTATACAAACTTTTGCAGCCGCCACGTAGGAAGTATCGGCGATACCCGCCAATCGATGATCGAAGCGCTAGGATACGAGCGCATTGTCGATCTCATCGATGCTGCCGTGCCTGCCAATATCCAAGGTGGCCCTGAGCTAGAGCTTCCACGAGCGCTGACCGAAACGGCAGCTCTCAAACGTCTGCACGGGATCATGACTCAAAACAAGCTGATGAAATCCTACATCGGCGAAGGCTATTACGGCACGATCATCCCAGCTGTGATCCAGCGGAATGTGCTGGAAAATCCAGGTTGGTACACCGCTTACACGCCCTACCAGGCTGAGATTTCCCAAGGTCGACTTGAAGTGCTTTTGAACTTCCAGACGATGATTACTGATCTGACTGGCTTGGATGTGGCGAACTCGTCATTGCTCGATGAGGGGACTGCTGCCGCCGAGGCCATGGTGCTTGCGAAATCAGCCAATCGCAAAGGCACCACGATGTTCATCGCCGATAGCTGCCACAAGCGCACCATCGATGTGATCAAAACCCGTGCCGAGCCTGTCGGTGTGAAGATTGTCATTGGTGATTGGAAAACATTTGACCCTTCCACATGCGAAGGTCTTTTTGCGGTTCTTCTGCAGTATCCTGACACCTTGGGCTCAGTGGAAGACTATGCGGATTTCATCGAAAAAGCGCATGCCGCGAAGGCGAAGGCCATTGTCGCTGCCGACATTCTGGCGTTGACCGTCCTCCGCGCACCCGGTGATTTCGGGGCTGATATTTGTATTGGAAATAGTCAACGCTTTGGGGTGCCTCTCGGATTCGGTGGTCCTCACGCCGCATTTATGGCTTGCACGGATAAGCTGAAACGTAAAATGCCCGGTCGTCTGATCGGTGTTTCTATCGACTCCAAAGGCAAGCCTGCCTATCGGCTCGCTCTGCAGACTCGCGAGCAGCACATTCGTCGTGACAAAGCGACATCGAACATCTGCACAGCGCAGGTTCTCTTAGCTGTGTTAGCCACGATGTATGCCGTCTATCACGGTCCTGATGGATTGAAAAACATCGCGAACAACACCCACTTCGGGACTCGGATCATGGCTGATAGCTTAAAGGCTGCTGGCTTTGAACTCACTAGCGAATCATTCTTCGATACCATCACGGTGAAAACTCCAGGCAAGGCCGATGAAATTATGGCCGCAGCGTTGGAAAAAGGATACAACCTCCGCAAGATCGATGCCGATCATGTGACCATCGCCGCCGATGAAACTCTGGGCTGTGTGGAAGGCATTGAGATCCTTGCCGCCTTTGGCATCGAGCGCGAGGCCATCGTGATTCCCGAGATGGGAGACGTGGCATGGAGCACAGAGCACCAACGTCAATCCGACTTCTGCAAGGCTTCCGTTTTCAATAGCTATCACTCGGAAACCGAGATGATGCGCTACATGTCCCGACTTGAGAAAAAGGATCTGGCTCTGAATGAGTCGATGATCGCTCTGGGGTCCTGCACGATGAAGCTGAATGCTGCCGCCGAAATGATGCCTCTGAGTTGGCCTGAAGTTTCTAACGTACACCCATTCGTGCCGGATGATCAGAGCGTGGGATACCGTGCGATGCTTGATGAGCTTGCTGATTGGTTGGCGCGTATCACCGGATTCGCCAAAGTTTCCTTGCAGCCTAATGCGGGATCGCAAGGTGAGTTCGCCGGACTGGCCGCGATCCGGCGCTACCACATTTCAAGAGGTGATACCGACCGCAATATCTGCCTGATTCCCACGTCCGCGCACGGCACCAACCCTGCGAGCGCTGTGATGTTAGGATATAAAGTGGTGGGCGTGGCTTGTGACGAAAAAGGAAATATCGATGTGGCTGACCTTAAGGCGAAAGCTGAACAACACGCTGACAACCTTGGCGCGCTGATGGTGACTTACCCATCCACCCACGGCGTTTACGAAGCTACGATCGTGGAAATTTGCGATGCTATTCACGCGAATGGCGGACAGGTTTACATGGATGGCGCCAATATGAATGCGCAGGTTGGTCTCACCAGCCCTGGATTTATCGGCGCGGATGTTTGCCACCTGAACCTGCATAAAACCTTCTCTATCCCGCACGGTGGTGGCGGCCCTGGTGTCGGACCTATCGGCGTGGCCGAGCAGCTTGTGCCATTCCTTCCCGGTCATGATTCGTTGGAAGAGAAAAGTGGTGCTGTTTGTTCAGCAGCTTACGGAAGTGCAAGTGTGAATACCATCACTTGGATGTATATCGCGATGATGGGCCCTGATGGTCTCACCGAGGCCACCAAGATGGCGATCCTCAATGCGAACTACCTCGTCAAACGTCTGACCACCGTCTATCCTGTGCTTTACACGGGTAATAAAGGTTTGGTCGCGCACGAGTGTATCATCGACTTCCGCCCACTCACTGACGAAAGTGGAATCACGGTTGAGGACATAGCCAAGCGTCTGATGGACTACGGTTACCACTCACCTACGATGAGTTTCCCTGTTCCCGGCACTCTGATGATCGAGCCTACCGAATCCGAATCCAAAGCCGAACTCGATAAGTTCTGCGATGCGATGCTTTCAATCTACGCCGAAATCCAAGCCGTGATCAATGGCGATGCCGACAAGGAGGACAACGTGCTGAAAAATGCCCCGCACACGGCGGAAATGGTGATCAGCGATGTCTGGACACATCCTTATGGACGTGAAGAGGCGGCCTACCCAATGGCATGCCAGCGCGCTCACAAGTTCTGGCCATCCGTCAGCCGGATCGACAACGTGCACGGCGATCGTAACCTGATCTGCTCTTGCGCTGGGATGGAAGCTTATGCCTAGATAGGGTTGTGTGATTCTGTGAGTGGGTGATTCTGTGATTGAGTTACTCCCGGAATCGGCTCACTGCCCAATCACTGATTTACCAAATAACAGAATAATAGAATAACAAAATGACAGAATACCAACCACCCGCCAGTCCGCGTCAGGAAACTTCTGGCGTGGTTTATTTCGCCCGGCTTTGCAGCAAGATTCGGCTGCATGCGTCGGGGGAGTTACACCCTGATTTTCATCCTAACATGGGAGCGGCGATGGATCTTTGGACCTGCCAGTTTCTTCATGTGGAGTATGATGATTTGAAAAAGGTGGTTTCCTCCGGAGCTTCGGATCAAGAGTCGCTCGACTGGTGTTATGAAAAGGGCACCCAGCCGAACGATGATGAACTCGGCTGGTGGAACAGCTACATGCGTAACACCGGCTTTCGTGATCACCTCACTGAAAAACTTATGTTTCGCAAAGAAGAAGCCGGATGGCAGGATCGCGATGAGATCCAGTCGTTTTTTGACTATCTTGATGCTGACGATGGTCGTCTTGAAAGTGGGACAAGTTTCAAACTTGTCCTACTTTAGGTCAGCTGTATTTGGCGACCATTGCTTCCATCTCGTCGAGCTGAGACTCGATGGACTCGGCCAAGGCGATCTGGGTGCGGGTGCGATCGACGTTGTGTCCGTCGCGATGGATCTTGAAGTAGACGTCGCCTTTGAGGTAATCGGTGAGGAAGCGGGTGCCACATTCCATGGTTAGGAGTTTGCCTGAGAAGGCGAGTAGGGAGCGTTCGTTGTCGGTGATGAAGCTTCCCGCGGAGGCGAGGTATCCTTTGAGGAGAGCCTCGAACATGGGCATACGCATCGTGACTTTGGAGATGTCTTTTTCGTCTTCGGCAGCAGGGGAGGTGGCCGTGCGGATCATATCGCCAAAATCGTAGATGGCTGAGCCTGGCATGGTGGTGTCTAGGTCGATTACGCAGACTCCCTCTCCTGTGACGTCATCGAGCATGACGTTGTTGAGTTTGGTGTCGTTGTGGGTGACACGGAGTGGAAGCTCGCCATTTTCTAGCATAACCACAACTTTGCTACCTTGAGATTCGCGTGACATGTACCAGTCGATTTCTTTTTCCACGCTGGCAGCGCGGTTTTCGGTATCGGCCTCGATGGCTTCAACGAGGTGTTGGAATCGTTGTTTGGTGTTATGGAAGCCGGGGATGGTTTCGTGTAATGGCTCACCGGGTAGGGTGGCGGCGAGTTTTTGAAATTCACCAAAGGCACGGGCGGCCTCGGTGGCCTGCGCTTCGGATTCGATGGTGTCGTAGGTGCGGGCGCGTTCGATAAATGGGTAGGTGCGCCAGCAGTTACCTGCGGCATCGATGGCGTGTGGGGTTCCTTGGACTGATGGCACGCAGGTCAGGGTGCGTCGGCGTGCTTCGGGGTGACCACTTTTAAGTAGCTCACTGAGTGCGTGGGCGGTCACTCGCTCAACGTTTTCCATCAGTTCGATGGGCTTTTTGAAGGCCTCGGTGCTGAGGCGCTGGTGGATATAGCGGATGCGTTGACCTGCCTGATCGTAGTAGGCGCAGTAGGTGTCATTGATGTGTCCTGATCCGTAGGGGGCGGCGCTGACGAAGTCGGCGCGCATGTCGAAGAGACCTGCGATTTCTTTGATGTCGTGCATGGGGAGCGGTGGGTGTGTGATTCCGTGATTCCGTTATTAGGTGATTCAGTGAGTCAATTTAATCCAAGGACTGTGGGTAGTCTCCGGCGTCGATGAGCTTTTGGATGTTTTCTACGACGTGTGGTTTGTCGTCTGGGTAGGTGACGCCGAACCATGAGCTTGAAGTCTCGATCACTTTGCAGTCGGCCATGCCGTCGCGGACGAGTTCGTCAACCAGCGTTGGGATGTAGCACTCGGATTTCATCTCGGTGCCGCGCTCCTTGAGGAAGTTGATGAAGTGGGCTTCGAGTTGGGTGAAAAATTCATTGGTGAACCCCCAGAAGTTCATCGAGGCGACTGCGGTTTCCGGCACTTCGCGGCGGGTGCCGTCGAGTCCTTTGCCGTAGATCTTGCCGTCGTCTTCACGTTTGATTTCGGTGACTTCTTCCACATCTTTAAGGAAGCCGTTGTCATCAGAGCAGATGCCTCGGTTGACGTCGCCGTGGTCGGAGAGTGTTTTGGTGATGTGGTAGCCGATCATGCAGTAGTGCGATTTGTTATCTTCTGCATCAGGCGTTTGCTGGAAATATTTGGCGATTTGTTGGTAGGCGTCGGTGCCGTAGAAGTCATCGGCATTGATCACGGCGAATGGGCCGGAGATTGCGGTGCGAGCTGCGCGGATCGCGTGGATGGTTCCCCATGGCTTTTCGCGGCCTTCGGGAAGGGCGAATCCTACGGGCAGGTCGTCGAGTTTTTGGAAGACGTAATCGACTTCGATTTTGCCGGCGAACTTGGCACCGACTTGCTCTTTAAAGAGATCTGCAAAATCTTCGCGGATGATGAAGACGACTCGGGTGAATCCCGCGCGGATGGCATCGTATACTGAGTAGTCCAGAACGGTTTCACCGTTGGGTCCCATAGGGTCCATTTGTTTGAGGCCGCCATATCGGCTGCCCATTCCTGCTGCGAGAACGAGAAGTGTGGATTGCATAAGATTTTGCGTGTTGTTGCACGGATGTTGTGGCGGGTAATCGGTGATTTGGCAATGGTTTCTTTTGTTCTGAGGGAAACCTGCACCTTCTTTGGAAAAAAATGCTGTTGTCAGTTTCGCTTTGATTGTCTTTATTGGTGGCGGGCAATCACCAGTTAAATACGGATCTGAACACAAACTGCATGGATACACAACCTGAAGAGCAAGAACACCAGCATGTGCGCCATGTTTTCCGTGCTATGCTGACGGCCCGAGTTCTCGAAAATAAGCTGGGTAGCCTTTACAAGGCTGGGAAAATCGTAGGTGGTGTGTATCTCGGGACAGGGCAGGAAGCCATTAGTGCCTCGCTGGCTGCGTGTTTGGAAAAAGGGCGGGATATTTTTGCCCCTCTGATCCGAGATCAGGCTGGCCGCACCGCCTTTGGTGAAGAGATGCTCGATTGCACCCGCACTTATCTGGGGTCTGTTAAAGGGCCAATGCGTGGTCGCGATGGAAACTTACACCGTGGCCGACCAGCCGAGGGCATGCCTGCGATGATTTCCCACTTGGGGGCGTCCATCTCTTTGGTCAGTGGTATGCTTTTGGGGCGGCGTCTCAAAGGGACGATGGATGGTGTGGTGGGTGCCACTTGCATAGGTGATGGCGCTACTTCCACGGGTTCGTTTCATGAAGGGCTCAATCTGGCGGCGGTCGAGCATTTGCCTTTGGTGCTGGTGGTGACCAATAATCAATACGCCTACTCGACACCGACTGATCGTCAATTTGTCTGCGCTGATCTCGTTGATAAGGCACAAGGGTATGGCGTTCGCGGCTGTAAGGTGGACGGCACGGATATGCTGGCCTGCGTGGAGGTGATGCAGGATGCCGTTGCGCGTGCTCGTGAGGGAGAAGGTCCGCAGCTTGTGATTGCTGAGATGTTACGTCTGGCCGGGCATGGAGAGCACGATGATGCTTTTTACGTGGATGATGATTTGAAAAAATCAGGCTTAGGGCGCGACAGCCTTGATGTCGGGCGGGAGCAAATGATCGAAGGAGGTTTCGCCAGCGCGGAAGAGCTTTCCGCATGGCAGGATGAGGCTGTGGAGACCGTGCAGCAGGCGGTGGCTCAGGCTCAAAAAGAACCGGGACCGGACCCCTATCAGGATGATTGGTCTGCCTTTTCCCATACCACTTATAACAAACAACCAAGTTGATGAGCGATGTCACTTACATAGATGCGATTCATGCCGCGTTGGACAAGGCCCTTGAGGATGACCCGAACGTTTTTCTCTACGGGCAGGATATTGGGAAATTTGGTGGGGCCTTTAAGGCGACCAAAGGGCTTTTTGAAAAGTATCCCAACCGCGTTCTGGATGCTCCTATCAGCGAGGATGCTATGACGGGAGTCGTTATTGGTGCGGCCATCGAGGGCTTACGTCCTGTGCTGGAGATGCAGTTTGCTGATTTCTCCTCGGTCGCGTTTAATCAAATCATTAATCAGGCGGCTACTCACTACTACCGAACCGGAGTGCCTATTCCATTGACCGTGAGATTGCCCTCCGGTGGCACACCCGGATCAGGGCCGTTTCATAGTCAGAGTATGGAGTCGATCTACGCGCACTACCCCGGCCTGACGGTGGTCACCCCGGCCACGGTATCGGATGCCTATTCCATGCTGCTGGATTCCATCCATTTGGATGATCCTGTTATTTTCTGTGAACATAAATTTCTCTACCGTTGGCTGAAAGCCGACAGTTTCGAGGGTGATCACTTGCCGATAGGGAAAGCGCGTATTACGCGACCAGGTAAACACGCCACGGTGGTGGCCTACAGCGCCATGGTTCATGAGGCTGTGCGCGCCGCTGAAATATTACACGCCGAGGGCGGATGGGAAATCGAGGTCGTGGATCTGCGCAGTGTAAAACCTCTGGATACGGATACGATTATTGCCTCGGTTGCCCGCACGGGCAGATTGCTGGCACTCGGCGAAGGCTTCCCTTGGGGCGGTGTCACCGCCGAGGTGGTTTCGCGTGTTTGTGCGGATGGATTTCATCTCCTCGATGCGCCCCCTGCCAGGCTGAATGCCCGAGACACTCCCATTCCTTATCACCCTCAACTCTGGTCGGTGCATCGGCCCACTCCAGAGTCCATCATCCACGAGCTCCTTAAACTACTCAACTATTAGAGTTTTTTTAGACTCTCCACCCTCCATCTTCCATCTTTCATCTTTCATCTTTCATCTAATACGTCATGCCTAAAGTTCCTATTCTCATGCCGCAACTGGGTGAATCCATTGCGGAGGCCACGATTATCCGACTCAACATCGCGCTGGGAGACCATGTGGAGCGGGATCAGGAAATTATCGAAGTGGAGACGAACAAGGCGGTGATGGATGTTACTTCGCTTTGTGCCGGAGAGGTGGTTGAGATTCTGGTAGAAGAAGAACAAAGCTATGCCGTGGGGACGGTGTTAGGCGTGCTTGAAGTGAGTCAAGATGAGCTGGATTCCACCGGAGAGGTGAGTATCGATGCTCCGCTGAAAAGTCAGGAGAGTGAAGAGGACGCCACCTTACATTTTAAAGCCGAGGGCGCAGGCTATCGCGAACCCAAAACCATCGAGCCCAATATCAAAGGGCTTCCTGTGCCTGCGGGGAAGGGTGGGGCGCATTACATCTCTCCTCGGATGAGGGCGCGGATGACTGAGTTAGGATTACGTGCCGCCGATATCTCTGCCATTTCTGGCAGTGGAGGAGGGGGGCGCGTCACGGTGGAGGATTTGGAAAAATTTCTGGAGGAGATCAAAAGCTGGCCGAGCACCAAGGCTTCGCCCATACGTCTCGCGGTGGCTGATGCCATGCGCCGGAGTTGGACCCGACCGTTAGCCACAGTTGGGCGGCCGCTGGTCATGGATAATATTCTCAACCACCGCAAGGGGTTGGCGAGTAAGCCTGGGCCGGCTCTCTATATTCTTCGCGCGCTAGCATTGGCTCTGGCAGAGAACCCGACAACGGCGGGCTATCTCATCGGAGAAAGCGTGGTTCACCCCCGTTCGTTTGATATCGGCGTCGCAGTGCAGGTTGAGGACGGCGTTCTGGTGCCCGTGATTCGCAATGCCGATTCCAAATCTCTCTGTGAGATGGTTGATGAATATGATGAGTTAGTGCGTCTTGCCCGCGCTCGCCAGCTTCCCGAGGCTGCCACTAAACACGGCATCGCTACCGTCACGAACTTTGGCACCTTTGGTCTGACTTGGGGGACCCCCATCCCTCTCCCTAACGAAACCCTCATCCTCGGTCTCAGCGCCGGCGTTAAGCGCCCTGTCTGGAGTGAGGATACCGGGACATTTATTCCCGTGATTCAAGCGGAGATCGATCTCACCTTCGATCACCGCGTGGTCGATGGTGGAGGCGCTGGGATGCTTCTCAACCGCATTTCAGAACTGCTGCAAAAACCGCAGGATTTGTAGGCGGGTGATTCAGTGATTCGGTTATTTAATACACAATCCGGCGATAAAGATTCCCTGAAAAAGGCACGATTGTTGAATTTGCCTTCGGCTGGTTGAATTCGCTGCGCGAGTTGAAATCACCTGCCGGTGCGTTGAAGTTGTGGCATTAGCCATTCAACCATATCGAAGACGCTTATTCAACCAATGCGCAGCATTGATTCAACGTATCTCAGATGCTTTCAACTTGGCGTCAGCCATATTCAACCTCTCCGTTAAGGCGGATTTAACTCCGATGCATCTCTCAGCTGATCGCCGGAATGTGAGATTTAATCACTTACTCACCCAGAGCTGGCCAGAGCTCCGGGTAATGCCACGCCTGCCACATTTTTCTCCCTATCATCTTCACAGATCTGTCAGCCATTCTCGGGCACATGTCGGGTCCATCACCCAGAACCTTCGGGCCGACTCCCGTTCCGGCGCAAGCCTTTGCCTTAACCTCCAACTCTCAAACCAGGATAAAAGAAAGCCATACCCTTGCTTGTCCCGAACACTGACATCCCGGGATGCCACAAGATCATCGCTCCAACTGCTGACTGCTAGAGGAATGCGACGGTTGACTGCTGTTCATGTTGACGGGTAATCACATGAACATCAACCCCGCAAGATAAAACTAACACTTTCGTCTATCTCGATCATTAATCATCTGTGATATTTAAGACGCCTGTAATGGATATATGGATTAGGCAATACATCTTGATAGTTAAGCTTCTTGAGCTGTTTTTAAGTCTGGACAGAGGCTTGGCCTTTGGCTAAGAATCAAAGTATCAAGAGAAGATTCCACCGACTCCTTAACTCTTCTTAGTAATAAACCATCGGTTAATACCTGATATGAGAGTCGACTAATAATACTGTTAGTCGAAAAATCACCATGTCCAAACGTCACTCGATAA
>Ga0256845_1001016_pt1 | contig 23898 bp, 15 predicted proteins | sample RiftiametaG_FD_189101 | JGI IMG/M metagenome (GOLD analysis project Ga0256845, IMG submission 189101) | Tube worm associated microbial communities from hydrothermal vent at the East Pacific Rise, Pacific Ocean - Riftia | ecosystem: Host-associated > Annelida > Integument > Unclassified ... | reverse complement strand
TTACATTTGTAATGGCGGAATATGTGATACAAGCTTCATAATAATTACGGTTATACCATTAGACTCTGATGGTGATGGTGATCCAGACCCTACAGATCCAGACCCAAATGATCCATGTAATTATTCAACAGCGCAGGTATTGGCAAATGTAAGTGCCGCATGGAATGCATTAGATTGTGATGGAGATGGAGTAACTAACGGAGATGAGATTATTGACGGAACAGATCCAAACGATCCATGTAGCTTTAATACTGCTCAAATCACTCTGCCAGTAACTGCTGAATCATGTGATGAGTTATTTATCCCAGAAGGATTTTCTCCAAATGGAGATGGGGTGAATGAAGTATTGAAAATTAGAGGATTAGAAAAATATCCAAACAATACATTCATGATATTTAATAGATGGGGAAATAAAGTGTTTGAGGCATCTCCTTATAACAACGATTGGAGCGGAAGCAATGAGTTTGGTATAACAATCGGAGGAAGCGAATTGCCAGTTGGAACATATTTCTACATATTAGACCTTGGAAATGATGAAGACCCAATTAAGCACTTTATCTATCTAAACAAATAAAATAAGCACTCCTAATGTTAGTAAATAACATTAGGAGTTTGTAAAAGACCATTATTAATAGTTCAAACAAATAAGATGAAAAAAATAATAATCATAGGAATAGCATTACTTGGAGGGTTAAGTACTTATGCTCAACAAGAAGCCATGTTTACTCATTATATGTTTAATACATTAGCGATTAATCCGGCTTATGCAGGGAGTAGAGATGCGCTAACTGTAACTGCTTTACACCGTTCACAATGGGTAGGGTTTGATGGAGCTCCAACTACGCAAACATTAACTTTACACAGCCCTGTGTTTAATAATAAAATTGGACTTGGACTATCTGTGGTTAATGATAAAATAGGGCCATTAAACACAACTGCATTTTATGGAGATTTTGCTTATAAACTTAAAGTAAGTAAAAAAGGAACGTTGGCTTTTGGTTTAAAAGGAGGAATAAACTTAGTACAAGGAGATTTAAATACCCTTCAATTAGAAGATGAAGGAGATGAGTCATTTAGCAATAATATTGAAAGTGATGTCTCACCTAATTTTGGTTTTGGGATGTATTATTCTACTTCAAAGTGGTATGTTGGATTATCAACCCCTAAATTATTAGAGAATAAATTTAGCAACAGCAATTCAACAGAATCTACAGCAGTATCAGCAGAACAACGGCACTATTTTTTAATAGCCGGAACGGTATTTAACTTAAACGAAGACGGAAGCTTAAAGTTAAAGCCAACAACTTTTGTTAAAGTAACCAATGGAGCTCCTCTTGAAGCTGACTTAACAGGTATGGTTATTATAAAGGATAAAATTGAATTAGGAGCCATGTTTAGAACTGGTGATGCTGTTGGGTTGTTAGTTGGGTACAACTTTACTGATCAATTACGATTTGGTTATTCTTTCGATTGGTCTTTTGCTAATACTACAGGAAAGTATAACAATGGTTCTCATGAAGTAATGCTACGATATGACTTTATATACAAAGACAAAGCAAAAATTAGATCACCAAGATATTTTTAAAAAGAATAAGAGATTAATATTTAAAAGATGAATTTATATAAAATTACAGCAATAGCCATTGCAATAACAAGTGTTTTATCCTTACCTGCTCAAAAGAGTAAAATTAAAAAAGGAGAAAATTATTTTGACGGATATTCTTATGCTAAGGCAATTGAAAAATATGAAGGGATAACTGAAAAAACAACTAAAATTAACAGGCAATTAGCTCAGAGTTATGCTTACACAGGAAATACAGAGAAATCTGAAACATATTTTGCTGAAGTTGTTAAGTCTGAAGAAAAAACACCGGAGGATTTGTATAACTATGCTTCTATTTTATCAAATAATGGAAAGCATGCAGAATCAGAAAAGTGGATGAATGAGTATGCTAGTTTAGCAGCATCTGACAGTAGAGCCACACAACATACAGCAAACCCTAATTTTTATAAAACATTGTTAAAAGATAAAGGCCAGTTTAGCATTAAAAACATTACAGCAAACTCAGCTCAAGAAGATTTTGGGCCTTCATATTATAAGGATAAAGTAGTTTTTGCATCATCAAGAGAAGGTACAGTATCGGTTAAAAGAACGTGGAATTGGAATGGTTTACCTTTTTTAGATACATATATCGGAACACCCAATGATGAAAATGAATTGTCAGAGATAGAAGAATTTAACAAAGGGATTAACAATAAATTTCATGAAGGACCGGCATCTTTTACTGTGGAAGGTGATTACATGGTGTTTACTCGAAATAATTATAAAGGGAAAAGTAAGGACGGAGTCATAAAATTACAACTATTTTCGTCTCAATTTATTGATGGAAAATGGGAGAAAGAAGAGCCATTACCATTTAATAATGATGAATATTCTGTTGGTCATGCTAGTCTTTCTCCAGAGGGTAAAACGATGTACTTTGCATCAAATATGCCAGGAGGTAAAGGAGGGGTTGATATTTATAAGGCAACTAGAAATGAAGATGGAACTTGGGGAGAAGCCCTAAATTTAGGGGATAAAATAAATACTGAAGGAAACGAGATGTTCCCTTTTATCCATGCAGAGAATCAAATGCTTTTCTTTGCTTCTGACGGGCATATTGGCTTAGGCGGATTAGATATTTTTATTGCTCAAGTTAAAGGAAATGATTTTGGGAAAATCGAAAACATTGGTGTTCCGTTAAACGGGACTAAGGATGATTTTTCATTTATTTTAGATAAACAGAGTAAGAAAGGATTTTTTGCTTCTAATAGATTAGAAGGAAAAGGAGATGATGATATTTATTCCTTTAAACTTTTAAAGCCATTTACTTTTGGAAAAATGATTAAAGGAATAGCTAAAGATAAAAAGGGGAATATTTTATCAGCAACAGAAGTTGTCCTTTATGATAATAATGGAAAAGAATTTGAAAAAGTAATCACTACCGAAGATGGGTCATACTCTTTTGCTGTAGATGCGGATAAAGAGTTTAAGCTAGATGGAAAAAAAGCAGATTATTTTGATGGAGAAAATACAGTAAGTACTAAAACAGATGAAGAGGTTATAATTGCCAATTTAATTTTAGAAAAAGATCCTGGATTATCACTTTATGCTGTTGTTACTGATAAAAAAACAGGAGCAGCTTTAGAAGGTGTAAAAATGATTGTTATAGATAATATGACAGGAGAGGCTGTGGAACATATAACCCCTGCAGCTGGAGATTACAGAAGGCCATTAGCTGATAAAAAATTGAACGATAGAGGAAGCTATAATATTACATTAGAAAAAGAAGGATATTTTAGTAAGTCGATTACGTATAATACAGAATTTACTAAACCAGGACAATACGATGTGCATGCAAACTTAGATTTAGGATTAGATCCTGAGGTAAAAGATTTAGCTGAATTAATTGAAATCAATCCTATTAACTTTGATTACAACAAGTATAAAATTAGAGAAGATGCTGCTGTTGAATTAGATAAAATTGTTACTATAATGAACAAATATCCAGGAATGGAGGTTGAATTAGGGTCACATACTGATTCTAGGGGTAGTGGTGCTTACAATAAGAAATTGTCTGCAAGACGAGCAAAAGCTTCAGCAGCATATATTAAAAAACACATTACTGACCCGGAACGTATTTATGGAAAAGGATATGGTGAAACGCAGATTATTAATAAATGTACTGACGGAGTAACATGTACTGACGAAGAACATGAAGCAAACCGTAGAACAGAATTTAAAGTTATCAGTACTGGTAACGATAAAGTTAATGTGAAGAACAATAGCACCGATTCTTTCGGAAAGTAATAATATTAATAAATGAAGTTAGTAAAAGGATTAAGTGAATAACTTAATCCTTTTTTTGTTTGCCTTTTTAGCCTAAACCTTATTTTTGAGTCGAAGATAAACGCTGTTGAATTATACTTTATTCACTAATCCCAAATAGAAAAATTGTCTCCTTTAAAATACATACTTATCAGTGTTTTTGCAGCAATTTATGTCTGTTTGGGTTACTTTTTAGAAAGAGAAAATTTTCAACATTTAGCCATTTTGTTTGGTGTTGGTTTTTCACTTTATTTCTTTTTTGTTGTTACCACTTCAGATAAAAAAGAAACAGATATTTTGTTGTGGGTGTCGATGATATTTAGGCTCATTTTTATTATTGCTATCCCAAGTTTATCGGATGATTATTTTCGTTTTATTTGGGATGGAAAACTCTTTGTAAATGGATTTAATCCATATCTGTTTGTTCCATCTGAAATAGTTAATACAGACTTAGCAAAAACAGCAGGGTTAACTCAAGAATTATATGAAGGCCTCAATTCGCCTAACTATTATACCGTTTACCCACCAATAAATCAGCTCTTATTTTCATTAGGAGGGTTTTTCTCTAAATTTGGTATCTTGGCAGGAATTATGGCAATTAGAGTTCCAATTATTATTGCTGAATTTTTCCTGCTTAAATATATTAGAAGATTACTAGAGGAATTACATTTACCACATTACTACGTGTTGTGGTATGCCTTAAATCCTCTCGTTATTGTTGAGTTATCTGGCAATTTGCATTTTGAAGGGATGATGATGCTCTGTGTAGTTGTTGGAGTTTATTGGTTAATGCAAAATAAGTGGGGAGGTGCTGCTTTTTGGTGGGCAATGGCTATTAGTATCAAGCTGATACCAATATTGTTTCTACCAGTTTTAATAAAACGATTAGGAGTAGTAAAAAGCGTATGGTTTTATATCGTTACAGCATTGGCTCTAACATTCACTTTTTTACCTTTTTTAGATCAAAAATTAATAGAACACATTCTTTCCAGTGTTGATTTATACTTTAGAACTTTTGAGTTTAATGCCAGCATATATTATGTTGTAAGGTGGTTAGGGTTTAAAAGCGTTGGCTATAACATTATTCAACAGGTAGGTCCAATATTATCGATTGCCACATTCATGTTGGTGATGATGGTTTATTTTTATAAAAACAAATCGTGGGAAGATGCATTTAAAAAAATGCTTTTTGCATATACGATTTATTTACTGCTGGCAACTACCATTCACCCTTGGTATGTAATTAACTTAGTAGTGTTGAGCGTGTTTGTTCGAAATTACCGTTATGCTATTATTTGGTCAGTACTAGTTGTGGTGAGTTATTCTGCCTATATGAGTGAAACCTACACAGAAAATATGTTACTTATTACTATAGAATATACTGTGGTAATTGGATGGTTAGTATTTGAACTGTTCAGGAATAAAAAATCACCTTACTAAAGTTACCGTTCCTGTTTGACTACCTCTTTCACCAGTTGTGGAGGTGTATCTTACTTTCCAAATGTAGAGATCATTTTTAGAAAGTGATCCTTTGTAGTAACCGTTCCATCCTTGTGTTTTATCATTTGTTTGGAATAGTAATTCTCCCCACCTATTAAAAATTAATAAGTTAAAATCTACAATGTTATATGTTTTAAGAAAGAACAGTTCGTTTTTACCATCCCCATTTGGAGTAAATGCATTAGGTGCATAGATGTTTGATGTTACAAAAATGGTGAGTTGGTCTGAAGTGATACATCCTGAGGGATCAATTAACCCAACAGTAAAGGTAGTTGTATGCTTTGGAAATACGGTCGTTTTTTGGCAGGTATCGCAAGAAACTAAATAAGAAGGACTCCATGTAAAATGACCAATACCTGTTGCCTCAAGTAATAGACTATCAAACGCTATCCATCGATCATCACCTACATCTAAAAATGGAGGGGGAAGAATATCTATGTTTAAAAAAGTATCAGCTATACAGCCAAAGGTATCTTGAACGGTTACAGTGTATAGTGCAGGATAGTTGGGTGCAGCAAAATACTTTCCATTAACTTTATATACCTCATTTTGAGGCTCCCATTCTAATATAGTTCCTCCACTAGATAATAATTCAATTTCAATTCCTGCACAAATAGCTGTATCTGGCCAAGCTTTGGCAATAGCAAATTTTGCTTCAACAAAAACAGTGTCTTTGTCAGTTCCACAACCATTAATTGCTTGTACAATATATTGAGTGTTTTGCGTTGGAAAAACAAAAGGAGTCGCATTGTTTGGATTGTCGATATTTGTTGTTGTTTCCCATAAATATGAGTTACCACCAGTAGCATTTAACTGGGTGCTATCTCCAACACAAACAAAAGTATCTACACCTGCATTGGCAATGGGAACTATTAATGCAGTTGTAATTGTCATAAACGTATCCCAAACACAAGTATTAATATCTGTAATGGTAACATTATATGTTGTGGTAATTCCTGGAGTAGCTATAGGATTTGGAATGTTCGGATTGGTAAGGGTAGTACTTGGAGACCATAAATAGCTTACCCCTCCGGAGGCGATTATTTCAATACTCATATCAAAACAAATTGCTGTATCTGCAGAGATAGAGGTGTTATTCGGAAATACTGAAACGATAACATCTGAGGTGTCTGAACCACACCGATTAAAGGTAACACCAGTATATGTTGTTGTTATATCAGGAAAAACAGTAGGAGTAAATGTTGTATCATCAAAAATATTATAGTTGGTAATCCATAAAGCAGAATCCCCTCCAGAAATATTAAGCACTATACTATCACCTGGGCAAATGCTATTTACAGGTAGAACAGTTGCAATTGGCGGAGTTCCAATAAACACATCTACATATGCAGTATCTTCTAATATACAAGAAACAGCATCTACAGCTATTAAACGTACACTATAAGTTCCTGGGTTTGTGTAAATATGAGAGGGTTCTATAAGGTTTGAAACAGGACTTCCATCTCCAAAATCCCAAGTAAAAATTACCCCCCCATTACTTAAATTCTGAAAAGGCACACTATCTCCAACACAATAATAAGGAGTGGTATAGACATCTGCATCTGCGGTAAGTTGAGTTAAATCAAATTTAAATACACCTAAATTACAATTTGAACTATTGTTTGTGCTGGAATAAGCCCCAGGGGTTGTTGGAAAATCAGAGGTTGGGTTTACCCCTATGTTTGGATTATTACATGAGGCACAAACTGCTTGATAAACAATTCCTTTTTTATCAAACCGACTAGTGCCTCCATCAACGTGATCATTACTTTGGTTCCCTCCAAAAAAAGTGGCAAATAGATGTGAGTCAGCATTTTCACCAAACATAGTTAAATAATAATCACTACCGTCTGTTGTGGGTTGAAGAGCATTTGCTGTAGTGATTAAACCATTGGTTGTACTAGATGGAGGTCCACCATTGCCTGCATTTGTAGCGCCACCCCAACCAGATATTAAAATATAGTTACACTCATTGACTAAAAATGCAGAGAGCGCAATATCTATCCCCCCAGAGCTTGTTCCGAAAGTAGTGGAAAAAACAGTGTTTGCTAAATCGGGACTTAGTTTATGGATAAATTGACCACTATTGGGGTTGCTATAAACAGTAACTGGAGTAATAGGATAAGTTCCTTCTGTTTGTCCAACTACATATACATTATTGGCAGTATCTAACTGTACAAAATAATTTTGATCGTAAGCATTGGTTCCGATAAATGTACTGGCAATGATGGTCGTGGCAGTATTGTTTAGTTTAGTAATCCAACCATCAGTAGCTCCTCCTTGATAAGTAGGTTGCAAAACTCCAAGGGTTGTTGGGAAATTATTACTTGCTGTTCCGCCAGTAATTAAAACATTTCCAATTTCATCAAATTGCAAAGAATAAGCAGCATCAGCATTAGTTCCTCCAAGATAAGTACTCCAAGTTAATGTAGATAAATCAGCAGTAAGTTTAAAAACACAGCCTTCTTGCCCTGCGGTTAATGAAGGTTGCACAACCCCAGCCGTTGTAGGAAAATCGTTTGAAAAGGTTGTACTCGCCACATAAACATTATCACTATCATCAATTATTATTTCACCTCTATAATCATCACCATAATTTTTTAGAAGGGCAGCACTAGTATTTAGACCATCATTTTGAGAACCTCCCATATATGTTGAACCTAATAAATTTGTTCCAGAACTGTTTAATTTAGAAACAATAATATCAGATCCGCCAATATAAAAAGGAGTACTTCCAGCATAGGTTGTCCCTCCTCCATAACTGGTGTCGTACGCATTTATTAATACAGGGTAATCACTTGAAGCAGTTGTTCCCATTATCAAAAGCTCATTATTATTATTAACAATTAAACTGTGAGGAGATTCATTTCCAGTACCTCCCAAATAAGTTGAATAAATTAGAGAAGACCCATTTGGAGAAAATTTTGTTATGGTAATATCTGTTCCAGATAAGTATGGACCATTTCCCCCTGCAAAACTGATTTGGTAGGCACCTACTGTAAATGGATAACCAACACCAAAAGTTACTCCGCCACCATATAGGTGTCCAGCGTCATCAAAAGTAGAGGTGTAGCCCCAGTTATCCATCGTAGAGCCAGAATAAGAGGCAAAGATAAGTGTAGGGTCAATAATTAGTTTTTTGTTCTTGTCGTAGCCATTTGGGAAGTTAAAAGAAACTATTGTTCCTACTAATTTAAAATTACAGGAAACCTCTTTTTCTATGCCATTAACGATCTGGTAAGCGTAAGGTTTTTGTTCAATAATTTCGTTTACTGAGGTGGTTATTTTTAAGGCTCCTTCTTCTATTATGAGGCCATCAATACCCTCATAATCTAATTGAATTTCCGAAGGGGTTCCCCCTGGAGCGACAATGAAATCATACTTTAAAAATCCTTCTTTGAGATAAAATTTTAAATCAATACTATCATAAAGATTTTGATAATTTGTTTTACCATATTTTTTCACATTAGAAGTCCATTTTGATTTGTCGTTTCCTAAATAATAGTTCACGTAATCAGAAGTAGGTTCCTGTGCACTGATCTTTTCGGTGCGTGCATTCAAAAAATTAATTTTAAATGCATGCAAATTCATGATGTAATCTTGAGGTGTAGGGTTTTTAATTTCATGGTGATGTAATTCGTGTAGTCGGTCAATATCTCTTTCATTATAAAAAAGATAGGTCAATGCATTATTTTCTAAATATAAACTTCCAGCAGGTAGTTGTGCTTTGTATACTACATTGCTGTTCCATTGCCCTTTGTTCTCAATAAATTCAACATTATCCATTTGCGCAAAAGAATTTACGCTTAAAAGTAAAAGGAATATTTTGGTTAAAAATTTCAAGTTAAATAATTGAACCCTACAAGATACTATTTTTCCCACAAAGCTATTTGTAAGACTAAAAATTACGCTTTAAAGTTGCACAGGCGACAAAGAAAAGAGATCGCAATAAATCACTCAAAAAATAATTGTTCTGCTAGATGTTCTTAGGTCTAATCTATATTCATTTCCGGAACATTATCCGGGACAATTAGTTCTCCTGCTGTTGCCGCAATAATCTCTTCAACGCTAACCCCTGGAGCTCTTTCTAGTAGGTGAAAAACACCACCTTTAACCTCAAGAGCTGCTAAATTAGTAATGATTCGGGTAACACAAGCAACACCTGTTAAAGGTAAAGAACAGGATGGTAAAATTTTACTTTCTCCTTTTTTATTAGTGTGCATCATTGCAACAATAATGTTTTCTGCTGAAGCTACTAAATCCATTGCTCCTCCCATTCCTTTCACCATTCTTCCCGGAATTTTCCAGTTAGCAATATCTCCATTTTGAGAGACTTCCATTGCACCTAAAACAGTTAATTGAACATGTTGACCTCTAATCATAGCAAAACTTGTTGCTGAATCAAAAATTGAAGCGCCAGGTTGTAAAGTAACAGTTTGTTTTCCTGCATTAATTAAATCAGCATCTTCTTCACCATCAAAAGGAAAAGGTCCCATACCTAAAATTCCATTTTCAGATTGGAACTCTACCGTTATATCATCTGACACAAAGTTGGCAACTAATGTTGGTATTCCAATTCCTAAATTCACGTACCAACCATCTCTTAACTCTTGTGCAATTCTTTTTGCAATTCCAATTTTATCTAACATGACAATTAAACAATTAATTAATTTAAAAATGTAACAATTATTTTCTTTTGCTACTGCTTAAAGTTTTATATATGATTAAACCTATTTCTTTTATCTGAAGTTCTAATTTTTCATTAAATGGATAAGATTTGGCTTCTTTACAGAGGATTAACCAATATTTTACTTCTTCTACTTCTTTCGCTGCAATTTTTACTTTATGAATAAAATCTGCTTTACTTTCTGCGTTTTGTGCTTCATGAATGTTCGCTCCAATTGAAGTTCCCGCTTTTAGAAGCTGATTCGAAATTACAAATTTTCGTTTATTTTCTAATTTTTCACAATATTCAATTATTAATAAAGAAAAATCTATCGTTTTTGTAAGTGTGATATTTTCTTTCTTCTCCATAATTGAATTATTGTTACATTAAAAAATTGTTTAATTAGCTACTCGCGAATGCGAGTAGTTCTCTGCTCAATTCTTTTTTCATAATCAGTTCCTTGGAAAATGCGTTGTACAAATATTCCTGGAGTATGAATTTCATTTGGATGTAACTCACCTTCTTCAACTAATTCTTCAACTTCTGCAATGGTGATTTTTCCTGCCATTGCCATCATTGGGTTAAAGTTTCTTGCTGTTGCTTTAAAGATTAAATTTCCAGCGGTATCGCCTTTCCAAGCTTTTACAATAGCAAAATCGGCAGTTAAAGCATGTTCTAAAATATGTGGTTTTCCGTTAAATTCTCTTACTTCTTTTCCTTCGGCTACTTCTGTTCCGTAACCTGCTGGAGTATAAAATGCAGGTATCCCTGCTCCACCTGCTCTACATCTCTCCGCTAAAGATCCTTGAGGAATTAAATCAACTTCTAACTCTCCACTTAACATTTGGCGCTCAAATTCATCATTTTCACCAACATAAGAGGAAATCATTTTTTTGATTTGTTTTTTTTGAAGTAATAACCCTAATCCAAAATCATCAACACCAGCATTATTAGAAATGCAGGTTAAATCGGTTACATCCATTTTTACCATTTCTGCAATGCAGTTTTCAGGAATTCCACATAAACCAAAACCACCTAACATTAAGGTCATTCCATTTTCAATTCCTTTTGTTGCTTCTTGAACGTTTGCAACAACTTTATTTATTGCCATAATTTTGTTTTTTAATACGCTGAATCTTCACCGAAACCGCCATTTTTTAGATCGTTATATTTTATACAATCTAACTCAATACTTAATGGGTTGTCTGGTCTTTCAAAATTTTTGTCAGGGTAATTTAATTTAGCATCTGCTTTGACTTTTTGCATGTAATAACCCCATACAGGTAAGGCAGTATTTGCTCCTTGCCCCATAGTCGTTGTTGCAAAACGCACAGCTCTTTCATCAGCTCCAACCCAAACACCTGTAACTAAATCTGGGGTTAAACCCATAAACCAACCATCAGAATTGTTTTGTGTTGTTCCTGTCTTTCCTGCTATTGGATAGTTATGCCCAACATAAGGTCTTCTTTCTGAAATTCGGCCTTTTAATCGCATTCCTGTGCCGGAAGTATAAACGCCATTTTTACCCCTTCTAACCCTATCATCTCCCATACATTTATTGTATTCTCCATCAACAACTCCCTTCATTAAATCTAACATGATATAAGCAGTTTCTTCGCTCATTGCTTCTTTGGTTTCAGGGTTTCTATCAATAATTACATTCCCATGTTTATCTTCAATTCTTGTAAACATAGTGGGCTCAATGTAAACTCCTTTATTTACAAAAGTAGCATTGGCGCCAACCATTTCATACACACTTAAATCGGCAACTCCTAAACATAAAGAAGGGACAGGATCTAAATGGTTTTTAATCCCCATTGCTCTTGCTTGTTCCATTACTGCTTGTGGTCCGAATTGTTTCATAACCCAAGCTGTAATGGTATTCATAGAATTTGCAATAGCATATTTTAACGAAACAGGACAACCATTATTTGGCCCTCCAGAATTTCTAGGCGTCCAATCCTTTAATAATCCATATTCTCCTTTATGAAAAGTGTACTGTACATTTGGTACCTCATGACATGGAGAGTAGCCATTTTGTATTGCGGTTACATATACAAATGGTTTAAATGTAGAACCTACTTGTCTGGTACTGGTAACGTGGTCGTAAGCAAAGTTTCGAAAATTAACACCGCCAACCCAAGCTTTAATATAGCCTGTATGTGGATCAACAGACATTAAACCTGTATGCAAAAATGTTTTATAATATTTTATTGAATCATTTGGCGTAAGTGTTGTGTCTATTGATCCTTGGTGAGAAAAGAGTTGCATTTTCATTTCTGTATCAAAAATAATGTCAATAGAATCTTGGTTTGTAGCCCATCTTTTTTCGCCACAATCTTCGGCTTGACAAACATAATGGTTTCCTTCTTTTTTCACATTCTTTTCACCTCTTCGGCCACAATTAAAGCACTCTTTACCTGTTAAAATTCGGTAACGAGGGGTTTTCTCTTTTGAAGATTTTAATAGGGAAGAATATTGTTTTGCACTTATTCCTTTATACCCTCCATCATAGGGATATCTTCTAGTTCGTACCCGTTTTAAATGTTGGTTAAATTGACCTTGTAAAGTATTAGCAATATAATCTTCTACAGCAGCTTCAGCATGTTGTTGCATCCGAGAATTAATCGTAGTAAAGACTTTTAATCCATCACGATAAATATTGTAAGGTGTTCCATCTGATTTTGCATAAACATAATTTCCTTCGGTATCTTTTTCTTTGAACATTTTTCGCAATTTCAACCGCAATGTTTCTCTAAAATAAGGTGCTATTCCTTCGCTATGACTTACTTCTTTATAATCTAAAACTATCGGTAAAATTCTCAGTGAGTCATATTCTTGTTGTGTAATTAATTTACTTCTTTTCATTTGAGCAAAAACTACTTCCCTACGTTTCATCGCATTTTCAGGAAACCTTTTCGGATTATATTTTGATGGGTTTTTTGCCATTCCAACCAGAACAGCTGATTCTTCCATTGTTAATTCGATAGGTAATTTATTAAAGTAAACACGACTAGCTGATTTAATTCCTACAGCGTTATAGATGAAATCAAACTTGTTATAGTATAATGAAATAATTTCATTTTTGGTATATCTTTTTTCTAGTTCAACAGCAATAATTTGTTCTTGTAATTTCTGTTTTATTTTTTGAATTAAATTGGCTTTCTCTCTATTATGAAACATCATTTTAGCTAACTGTTGTGTAATCGTACTTGCACCACCAGCTTTCCCCAATTTAGAAACAGCTCTTACCAACCCTCTAAAGTCAATCCCTGAGTGTTCTCGAAAACGTTCATCTTCAGTTGCAATTAATGCATCTACTAAAAAGGGGGATAACTCTTCATATTTTACATTGGTTCTGTTTTGAAAAAAATATTTACCAATCACTTTTCCATCAGAAGTAATAATTTCAGAGGCTAAATTACTTTTCGGATTTTCTAATTCTTCTAAATCAGGGAGTGAATCAAAACCTAATGTGCCATTTTTTGCCCCCCACATTATTACAAAAAGTAATAAAACAGGGATTAAAACCATCATCCAAAAAATGAGGAATTTTCGTCTATTATTAGGTTTTTCTTCTTTTTTCGACACGCTATTTATTTTACTGTTTCAACTCTTAAACCAATATCGGTAATGCCATCTAATCCATCTTCAATGCGCATTGCTTGTTCTAAAGAAACGATGTAGTTTCCTGCTTGTGCAAATTTAAACCCTCCTACATAAGGGATTCTTAAGTCCCATAAATCTCCAACACCTTTTCCTAACCACTTGCCTCTATTATCTGCCAAAATACAATTTACTGTATCTTTAAGTAACCCTCCATTTGGACCTTGCATTGTTACAAAAAGATAGATATTACTATAAGCGTAATCTCTAGTGTTGCGTACATTTATATATAAATTATGTGCTGTAGTAGTATCTTCTGCTAAAAACTCAAAGCTCGCGATGTTCTCCCTTCCCCAGTTGGCTTTTTCAACTTCAATATAGGCCTCAAAAACTTTATTAGAATCACAAGACAGTAATCCTAACATAAAAACAACAGTTAATATTTTATAGGGTTTACCCATTGTTTTTTGGCTTGTTATTGTTTGGATTCCTGTTTTTGTTTTGAGGTTTATTATTGTTGTTATTTCGGTTTTTATTCTTGTTTCTATTTTTATTCTTGTTACGGTTATTGTTGCCTTTTCCTTTTGGTTTGTCAAAACGCGTTAAATCATCTTGTCCAACAACATTTGCGTAATCGGGCTCTTTTATAACTTCTTTAATTTCAACGAAACCTATTAAATCTTTTGGCTGTTCGTCTTTTTTATTCAGTGCAATAATTTCATTTACCCGCTCTAATTTTAGCTCAATAAACGTTAAAGGTTCATCTTGGTAAGAATACCACATAATACCTCTAAAAATGTCCATTTTTCGGTAAAATGCGTTGCCTTTTTTTGTTTTTAATTTGAAATTAGTGCTTGGAAAATCTTTTAATGCATCAACATAAGAGTCTAACTCATAGTTTAAACAACACTTTAATTTACCACATTGTCCGGCTAATTTTTGTGGGTTTAAAGATAGCTGTTGGTATCGTGCTGCAGAAGTTGAAACTGATCTAAAATCGGTTAACCAAGTTGAGCAACATAATTCTCTTCCGCAAGAACCAATACCTCCTAATCGACTAGCTTCTTGGCGAACACCAATCTGCTTCATTTCAATTCTAATTTTAAACTCACCTGCCATTCTTTTAATGAGTTCTCTAAAATCTACTCGTCCTTCAGCGGTGTAATAAAATATTGCTTTGGAGTGATCTCCTTGATATTCGACATCACTTATTTTCATTTTTAAACCAAGCTCAATAGCCAAGGTTCTTGCTTTGTGCATGGTGTCAAACTCTCTTGCTTGAGCATCAACCCACTTGTCAATATCTGTTTTTTTAGCTTGTCGGTAAATTTTCATTACCTCTTCAGAATCAAATGCTACTTTACGCTTTCGCATTTGTTTTTTAACAAGTTCTCCAGTTAAAGAAACGGTTCCAATGTCATGTCCTGGAGAAGACTCCACAGCAACTACATCTCCAATATGAAGGCTTAATTCATCAGTATTTCTATAAAACTCTTTACGACTATTTTTAAATCGAACCTCTACACAATCAAACATTTTCTGACCATGAGGTAACTCAATATCACTCAGCCAATCAAAAACATTTAATTTATTACAACTACCAGTTTTGCTCTTACATCCTTTTGCTGATGTACCACAACCCCTAGCAGAACTACATCCACTACATCCCATTTACTATTATATATATTGTCAGTTACTCAATTAAAGAATGCTAAAAATTATATTCCTTTAGAGAAAAAAGGCTACTGTTAATTTTTAGGATTCGCATTGAGGAAACTGCGAATTGTTAAACTTATTGTTCCTTACAAATATAGTATTTCTAAGTAGGATTTTTGCTTCATGAATGATGAACTATTCACAATAAAATATGGATAACATTATTTTGTTAATTTTGGTAAGAAATGGATTCTAAATGATGTCAAAACTTGTTGTTATAATCTTCTTATTTTTTTCTTCAGTCAATTTGATTGCTGGTGATTTTGATTCCTCCCATATTCATAATGAGGATTATTCTTTTGGACAAAACAACAATAAAAGTTTCTCGATAAAAATTCAAAAGAGTCAACTTGATATAAATTTTTCAGATGTTGAAGTTGTAGATCCTGCTAATGGACTTTGGGATTTTCTTTTTTCAGCAAAAGATCGTAAAGGCTTTGTAGGTGTTTTGTTAATGATGTCTAATGCTGGGTCAGCTGCTGTTGCTTTAGGAGAGAGTGGAGGTAAACAAAATAATTTTTTATTAGGGGCTGTAGCTTTGGGCTCAACAGGACTATACCTATATAACTCCCACCTTAATGAGAATAAAACTCCTCGAAGAAAAAAAGAAAAGAAAAAGTATAAATCTTCTGATTGGGAAATAGCGGAGGAATAAATTTATTCAAAAACGGGAGCTGCAACTCGAAGAAGCTTTGTTAATTTTAGAGAAATATCTAAAAATAAAATTTTAGGGTTTGCATTTCTTTCAATGTGGTAAGATGCGTTATCGAATAATTCAATAATTTCAATGCAGTTGGCTCCATGAATATACGGTGCAAAGTTGGATAAAAATTTCACTTCATTATTGGCTGTTCTTTCCATTTCTGAATCGCCATAATTCTTAATTAAACTTTCTCTAAAAAGATGTAACGCATATTTTAAAAACTGTTTTTGTTTTTCTCTGCCAAAAGAAGTGTTTGCCATATTTTCTGACCAAGTAATTAATCCTGCCACATTTCCTTTAAAAGCAGATCGCATCCAAATTTTAAATAATTCATGAAACTCTTCCTCGGTTTCTGAATGCTCAATTAATTTTTGCGCAGTAATAAAATTTCCATCTGATTGATGCGCAACTTTATGTGCTACAGAATCTTCTAACCCATATTTTTTAGCAAGTTCAATTTGTAAAACGGACTCTTTTATTCTTCCAATTTTTACCAATTGTGTTCTCGATAAAATGGTAGAAATAATTTGTTCTGAATCTTGAGCAACCAATATGAAAAGGGTCTTACTTGGCGGTTCTTCAATAATTTTAAGTAGCTTATTTCCTGAGGCAATATTAAATCGTTCAGGATACCAAATAATCATTGTTTTGTATTCTGATTCGTAAGTTTTTAAACTCAAAACTTTTAGAATAGACTCACTTTCATTTTTAGAAATCAACAATTGTTTATTTCCTGTTTCAATTCTATTTTGCCAATTGGCTAATGATAAATAAGGCTCTTCTAAAAGAGCTCCTCGCCATTGAGTAATATATTTAGTGCTTGTTGGTTTGTCTTTTACTTCAGCATTCGATGCTACCGGAAAAACAAAGTGTAAATCGGGGTGTATTAATTTTTGAAATTTAATGCATGATTCACACTCCCCACAAGAGTCGGTGTCGGTTTTTTTTTGACAAGAAATATATTGAGCGTAAGCAATTGCCATAGGTAAGTTGCCACAGCCTTCAGGGCCTAAAAATAATTGGGCATGACTAATTCTTCCATCCTTAACCGAATTAATTAGTCGAGATTTTACACTGTCGTGTCCTATTATATCCTTAAATAGCATTGCATCCAAAAGTAATTAATATTGAGTTTCATTGGCTTCTTTTCATTCAAAACTTTAATTTCGTAGTTCAATTTTTTGATATGCAAAATATAGACAACTACAACTTCGCAAATAAAAAAGCATTAATACGAGTAGATTTTAATGTGCCTTTAGATGGTGATTTAAATGTTACTGATAACACTCGAATTAAGGCTGTAGTGCCAACAATTAAAAAAGTATTAGCTGAAGGAGGTTCTGTTATTTTAATGTCGCATTTAGGAAGACCAAAAAATGGACCTGAAGCTAAATTTTCATTATCAAATATTGTAAATGAAGTTTCTAAATTAGTTGGTGTAGAGGTGAAATTTGTAAAAAATTGTATTGGGAATGATGCTCAAGAAATAACCGATTCATTACAGCCAGGAGAAGTGTTGTTATTAGAAAATTTACGTTTTTACAAGCATGAAACGGCTGGGGATAAAAATTTTGCTAGACAATTATCTGAACTTGGAGATGTTTATATTAATGATGCGTTTGGAACAGCTCATCGTGCTCACGCTTCTACAACGATTATTGCCCAATTTTTCCCAACAGAAAAAATGTTCGGATATTTAATAGAAAAAGAAATAGTTAGTGTTTCTAAAGTTTTAAATGAAGGAGAAAGCCCCATAACAGCAATAGTTGGTGGAGCAAAAGTTTCTTCCAAAATTGTAATTATAGAAAAATTAATGGAAAAAGTTGACAACATCATTATTGGTGGAGGTATGGCTTATACATTTGCAAGAGCTTTAGGTGGGAAAACAGGTAATTCTTTAGTTGAGGCTGATTTTATTGAAACAGCAAAAGAAGTTTTAGAAACAGCAAAAGCAAAGAATGTTTCAATATTAATTCCGAGCGATACAGTTGCTGCAGATAGTTTTAGTAATGAAGCGAATACACAAATGTGTTCTACCAATGAAATTCCTGATGGTTGGATGGGTTTAGATATTGGTGAAAATGCAATAGTTGATTATGCTGCTTGCATAAAAAGTTCTAAAACTATTTTATGGAATGGCCCTATGGGTGTTTTTGAGTTAGAATCCTTTCAAGAAGGAACAAAACAAGTCGCATTAGCAGTTGTTGAAGCGACAAAAAATGGCGCATTTTCTTTAGTTGGTGGAGGCGATTCTGTTGCTGCAATTAACAAGTTTAATTTAGCAAACGAGGTGAGCCACGTAAGTACTGGCGGAGGCGCAATGTTAGAATATTTAGAAGGGAAAGAATTGCCAGGGATTAAGGCTATTATGGATTAAGTTTATTTATTTGAGAATTAAACAGTTTTTATATCATTATCCGTTTGTAGCTTATTTATTATTAGCAGGGATTGTTTTTTGGCCTATTTCCTTAGGTATATACTCCTTACAATATGATGCAATAGATGTATTCCTTCCTTGGAGGTTTTTTGGGTCGGAATCAATAAGGCAAGGGATGGTTCCTTTATGGAACCCCTACCAAAGTGGTGGTTATCCCTTTTTTGCAGATTTGCAGTATGCAATTTGGAACCCCGAGCTGTTTATTGTGTCTCTTTTTAGTAGGTATAATGCTACAACAGTTCAGCTTCTTTATGTTTTTTATGTGATAATTGGAGGTCTGGGATTCCGTTATTTATTGCAACAATTTAAACTTGAAAATAAGATTGCTTTTTTTGGAGGTATATTATTTATGTTTTCAGGAATGTTAATAGGTCATGCGCAATCTATTATTTCAGTTTTAGGAGCAGTTTGGCTTCCATGGGCAATAGGTTCGTATATGGCAGTTTTAAAGAATAACTTTTCATTTAAAACTGCAATCTCATTTATACTGTTTCTGTTTTTAATGCTCTCGAGCGGTTATCAGGCAGTATCTATAATGTTGTTTTATTTATTGTTAGCGTTCTTTATTTACCAGTTAATTATTTTAGTTAAATCTAAAGACAAAAAAGGAGTTATACGATTTTTTATAGGACACGTTGTTACAGCTTCTGTTGTTTCTCTATTAATGCTTGGAGTTGTTTATTCTTTAGTAGATGTGTTTCCCCATTTATCAAGATTAGGAGGAGTTTCTATTGAAGATACTCAACGTTTTATTATGCATCCTAAAGCGCTAATTTCAAGTTTATTTCCTTTGGCAACAGTACAAGAATCCATTCCGAAAATGGATATTTCATTTCAAAATATATTTAATGGAACATTATTTTTCTTCTTTTTAATTTTTGGGTTAAAAAACTATAATAAGTATAAGTCTCCTCATCTTATTATTTTGAGTGTTTTTGGGATTATTTACGGATTTGCATGTTTTGGTGGTTTAACTCCTGTTCAACCTTTTTTAGCTAATTATTTACCAGGGTTTAATTTGTTCTATTATCCTGTATTTTATAGATATTTTACATGGATTGTTTTACTTATAATTTCTTGCTTTGGGTTACAATATTTTTTAGAGATAAAGAAACCTCAGTATTTTCTTTATTATTTATTCACGATAATTTCTATTTACATAATTTCTAGTGTTTTTGCGATGAATAATTTTGAGGCGATTCAATCAAAATTATATGTAAATGGAATTTCAGTGCTACGGTCGCTATCATTTAGTGAATCAGTTTTGTTAGAAAGCTTGATACATGTAGCTTTAATTCTAGTTTTTATTGTGACTTATTTTCTTGTTAAGAAAAAACTAACATTAGTTTTTGTGTTCTTGGTGTTGGAATTAGGAGTAATTGCTCAGTTAAATATACCCATAACTGTTCATGGAGAAGGGAAAACATTTACTATAAACAATTTTATTGAATCAAAGCAAGAGGGGTTTTCCATTCCTAATAATTCTATTTTGATGAAAGAATATGCTACCAAAGGAATGGATGGTGCTGTTTGGAGAAATCAAGGAAATTTCACAAATCTTCCTAATTTAAAAGGGTTTACCTCTTTTAAATTGAACATTAGAGATAATTGTATCGAGAATTATCCTAATGTAGAGCGTGACATTGAATCAAAACCTCTGGCATATATAAAAACAGAACAAGTTCCAGTTATAATTGAAAAATTTTCTCCTCAGCACTTTATCTTTAATGTTACAACATCTCAAATAGACACGCTTATTTTACAACAAGCAAATTATCCTGGTTGGGAAGCTACTGTAAATGGACTTCGAACTAATATTTCAACAGCAAATATATTTGAAATGAAAGCTGCATTAAATAAAGGGTTTAATCAGGTTGAATTTAGATTTAAAAAGCCAGTAATTAGTTTTTTATTTTACTTAACCCATTTAGGTTTTATCATTTTATTGTTGCTTTATTTTTTGGTTAATTATACACCTAGCAATATTTCAATAAAGTATTTAATTACTGCCTTAATTGTTGTGTTCACTTGTTTTAAGTTAATCAGTTTTCAGTTCAAAACGGAAGAGAAAAATCAATATCGAATATTAGTAGAAGAACAGCCAGACATAGTAATTACATCTAATTTAAACAAAGTTCAAAAAGAAGAAATACTTAAACAAGTAATTCTATCTGAAGTTTCTTCTATCAGTTTAATAAATGAAGGGCTCGATTTTGACGTAGAATTATTATCCTTAATTAATTATAAGTATTCTAAAATCAAAAAAGGAGTAAATACTTTATCCAATAAGTTTGTTTTGAATTTAGATGGGAATAATAGAGATAAAAAAATTGTTACTTTAGATGATGAGAATAGGTTTGCAGATCCATTTTTTTATCAAGATTTAGCTAAAATTTATAGTGATAAAAATGTTTTTACTTGTGGATTAACCATTCATTCAGACAGTGTTCCTGAAAACATATTTGTTGTTATGGATATTATTCGAAATGAAAAATCTATTTTTTATAAGGCTATTCCTGTAAAAAATTATAAAGTAAATGAAGCTGCATATTTTATGAGCGGTTTTATAATGCCAACAATCGAAAAAGAAGATAGAGTAGGAGTTTATTTGTGGAATAATTCGTCTAAAGATTTTTCTTTCTCGAATTTCAAAGTAAATATAATTGCTTTAGATTGATTTGTGAAAAAAAGTGATGCTGGAGGGTGAAAATTTCTTTTATTTAAATTTATCATTTTTATTCTCATGCTTCACAAGGTTTATTTTGACCCCTAAAGAGAATGAAAGATATGAGACAGGAATGTCAAATTTTTGACGAATCCTAGGGGTGTTAGTACTATAATTTTCTACCCACTGACTATTTGCATAATCATAATTATAATCTTTGATTATATTTTCTTTATAAAGAGACTTTAATTCAGATGTACTGAAGGTTGATAATGAATCATTTCCACCTATATTGTATAGGGTGGTCTCACTTTCATTTGGAGAAAAATTAATATAGGTAAAACCTATTTCTCCGAATATTTCGAAGCTTTCATTTAGTTTTGTTGTAATCCCCAATTTAGTTGATACCCCAACCTTGATAGAACCTGTATATTTTCTCAATATTTCAGCATTTTTGTACGAATTTTGATCTTCGCCAACATAATATTCATCAAATGAAATAAAATTTATTGGAAAACCTAAGGAAACATAAGTTCTAAAAATATCTTTTTCTTTTGAAGAGAATACGAAAGTCGGATCAATAGAAAATAGATTTCCTGTATAAGTGTATGTTGATTTATCTTCTGAGTTTGGATATTTTATAGTGTAATTTCCCTGTGAGCTTTTTCCTTTAAGGTATGATACCCCCAATTCCATGCTAAACTGAGAAGTAAAACTATAACCAAATGAAAGGTTTCCCATAAGCCCTTGACCAAGACTGGCACGAACATTTTCAACCCTTTCAGTGATTTGAGTTAATGCAGGAGTATATTCTAGGGATGTGTTATTTGTTAGTACTTGCCCTCCTAATGACTTATTATAGCTAGGTTTTAGTTTTACGTATAATTGTGAAAAGCATTGAGTTACTAAAATAATATTCACTAATAATAAAATGATTCTCTTCATGTTTTTATTTTTTAATATTAAAAAGGTTTAGTGTATGAATATTTAACTTAGACAAAGTTAGCTTATAAAGCTGTAATTCTATTATTTCAGGAAATAATTATGTCTATTGAAGTTTACCAATACTAGTCATTGGTTGCGTTTCAAATGGCATTTTTGTTGGGATTAATAAATTAAGTATTTGAAAAAATAAGTTTTTATAACCTTGTGTACAAAATAACACTTAAAAAGAGCTTTTCGTTAGTTTTTGTAGCTACGAAACTATTTTACTCTGAATTTTTCATTTAATTTATGTGACCCCGGAGGGATTCGAACCCCCAACCAGCAGAGCCGAAATCTGCCATTCTATCCAGTTGAACTACGGAGCCATTAATTTTTCACAAATATAACCTAATTTTACACAATATAAACACCCAAAAATAAGTTAAAGGGGAACAAATTTATGTTGAATAAGGTACTATTAATATTTTTTATTTTTCAGGCAAATTTACTTTTTGCTCAAGAGTTCGCTGTTGGCACATGGCAGGACTATTTACCTTATTCTGATGCAGTTTCTGTTACCGAAGCAAATGAAGTTATTTATTGTGCTACTAAATCAGCACTCTTTACGTACGACAAATCTGATTTTTCTATTGAACGACTTAGTATAGTCAATGGGCTTTCTGATATAGGATTAAGTAAAGTTAGATTTAATGGATTTAACAATAAAATAGTTGTAGCATACACTAATGGTAATGTTGATATTATTGATAAAAATAAAAACATTACAAACCTTCCTGCGATTAAAACAACGAGTATAGCTGGTAGTAAGAAGATTAATCATATTTATTTCCAAGGGAATTTAGCCTATTTGTCTACAGGGTTTGGGATAGTTGTTTTAAATATGGAAAAGATAGAAATTGTAGAAACTTATTTTTTTGGACCATTAGGAAATTCTATTATTACAAATGCAGTTACTATTGATGGATCAAATATATATGCTGCAACAGATCAGGGTGTTTATGTTGCAAATATAAACAGTGCCAATTTAATTGATTATAATGCTTGGACTTTATTGCCAGAATTAGGAACACTAAAATATAGTAGTGTGGTTTCCTTTTCAAATAGATTATTTGCCAGTTTAGATTTGTCAAGTGATACTTCAGGTACTATAGATACATTGTATTATAATGATGGAGGAGTTTGGCAAAAATTTATTTCTTCGGGCATGGATATTAAGCAATTGGTAGTTTCGAATGGTGTGCTATCAGTTGTGCAAAAGTCAGGTATTTCGTTATATAATTTATCATTAAATAACACAGAAAATATTTTAAGTGTAAATGGATTTTGGTTTAATCCAAATGATGTATTCACTGATGATAAAGGTTTAGTATGGGCTGCAGATAATTTTTCAGGATTAATTAAAATTAGGAGTAGTACAGAGAGGGAATTTATTATACCAAATTCGTCTGCATCTAGTAATGTATATCAATTAGATTTTTCAGAAGATGAGCTTTGGGTAGTGTCAGGTGGAGATAATATTTTTTTACAAGAAAATTTGGTTAATCATAAATCAAATAATGAGTGGAGAAATATGGATTTATTAATAAATGATGCAAACGGAAATTCTACTTTTGATATGATAAGTGTTGCTATTAATCCAAATAATTCATCTAATGTTTTTACAGGGTCTAGAAGTAGTGGTTTGTATGAATATAATGATGATAAAGTAGTGAATATTTACAATGCACAAAATTCTGCATTAGATAGTTTTTCTTCTGGATCGACTGCAATTAGTGCGTTATCCTTTGATGAA
>Ga0256845_1001015_pt1 | contig 23906 bp, 27 predicted proteins | sample RiftiametaG_FD_189101 | JGI IMG/M metagenome (GOLD analysis project Ga0256845, IMG submission 189101) | Tube worm associated microbial communities from hydrothermal vent at the East Pacific Rise, Pacific Ocean - Riftia | ecosystem: Host-associated > Annelida > Integument > Unclassified ... | reverse complement strand
CTACGGTTTTGGCGAATAGTCAACGCGCAAAAAGGCGCTTCTCCCACGTTGGGAGAAGCGCAAAATTTAACGATATCTCTGGAATTACCCCGCAGCGCACCCTATATCCTGTTGTGAACAGGGAGAGGTTGTGAATGTCTGACGTTAAATTTCCGGGGTGGCACGGCACTACGATTGTAGGGGTGCGCAAGGGCGGTAAGGTGGTGATCGCCGGAGACGGGCAGGTGAGCCTTGGCAATACCGTTATCAAGGGCTCAGCGCGCAAAGTTCGGCGGATTTCACCCGGTGGACATGATGTGATTTGCGGTTTTGCGGGCAGCACGGCCGATGCGTTTACGCTGCTGGAGCGGCTAGAGGCCAAGTTGGAGGCCTCACCGGGGCAATTGGCGCGGGCAAGCGTGGAGTTGGCCAAGGATTGGCGCACCGATAAATACCTGAAAAACCTTGAGGCGATGCTGATCGTGACAGACGGCGCGGACCTGTTTATCATCACCGGCGCGGGCGACGTGCTGGAGCCGGAAAACGATATTGCAGCCGTCGGCTCAGGCGGAAACTTTGCGCTGGCGGCGGCGCGGGCGCTGATGGACAGTGACAAAGACGCTGAAGAAATTGCGCGCAAGGCAATCACGATTGCCGCCGAGATTTGCGTGTTTACCAACGGAAATATGATTGTGGAAAGCCTAGATGCCTGATTTTCAGATGGACGATATTCGGGCTGCTGTGGCAGCAAATGTGATCACCGAAGCGCAGGCGGCGCGGCTTAAGGTGTTTGCGGAATCAAGGCAGGGTTACCGCGCCCATATGCCAGAGGATGACGAGCCTTTTGAGCTGTTCAAAGGCTTTGCCGAGATCTTTGTGACCGTTGGTTTGGGTATGCTGTTTAGCGGGATCATGGTGATGTCTGCCTTTTTTGGCAATTACTCGCTGGTGCCGTTTGTTGGGGCCGCTTTGGCCTTTGGCGCGGCGTTTTATTTCACCAAAAAGCGGCGGATGAACCTGCCAAGCATTTGGCTGGCCTGTGTTTTTGCCGGTAACCTCGCGGTTTTTGTTGGCACACTCCTTGTGAACCCGATGGACCTTTCCGGCCTTGAATATTCGGTGCTTTATGTCGGCCTGATCGGCATGGCCGCAATGGCGGGCTGGTTTGTGCTGTTCAAATTACCGTTCTCGATGTTCCTGTTTGGCCTGTTCGGGCTTGGCGTAGCGCTGGCCATTGCCGCGATCATCTCGCCCAATGTGATAGATTTCCTGAGCCTGCGCGAGGGGTTGTTTAACCTCAATAACCAAAGCTTCTTCCCACTGGCCACGCTGGCCTTCGGCATCGCCACCTTCCTGCTCGCCATGTTTTTTGACATGCGCGACCCCCACCGTGTGAGCCGCTTTTCCGCCTCGGGCTTTTGGCTGCATGTGCTGGCGGCGGTCGCCATTGTAAACACCGTGGGCATGACCCTTTATAGCAGCGGCAATTATGGCCTCACCGCCGCCGCACTGGGGCTGATCTCGCTGATTGCCCTGATCATTGATCGCCGCTCTTTCCTGACGGCAGGCATCCTCTATATGGCCTACCTGCTGTTTGCCGCTTTTGAGGGCAATGGCGAATTTGGGGCCTTGATGACCACGCTCCTCGTCCTCGGTGTGTTCATCACCGCCCTTGGCACATGGTGGGCCAGCATTCGCGCGCTTATCATGAACGCCATCCCGAATTTCCCGCTCAAAAAGCGGCTCCCTCCTTATGTGGAAAAAGCATGACAAACCTAACTCCCCGCGAAATTGTTTCCGAGCTTGACCGCTTTATCATCGGCCAAAACGACGCTAAGCGCGCCGTGGCGGTGGCCCTGCGCAACCGCTGGCGCCGCCAAAGGCTGGATGATGATTTGCGTGATGAAGTGTATCCGAAAAACATCTTGATGATCGGGCCAACGGGTGTGGGCAAAACCGAGATTAGCCGCCGTTTGGCCAAGCTTGCCAATGCGCCGTTCCTTAAGGTCGAGGCCACGAAGTTCACCGAAGTCGGCTATGTCGGCCGCGATGTAGAGCAGATCGTGCGTGACTTGATCGACAGCGCCATTCTGATGACTCGCGAAAAAATGCGGGAGGATGTGGAGGCCAAGGCCCATGCGGCTGCCGAGGAGCGGGTGATAGATGCGCTTGCCGGAAATGAGTCCCGTGAGCAAACCCGCGATATGTTTCGCAAAAAGCTGCGCGACGGGTTGATGGACGATAAAGAGATCGAACTTGAGATGGCGGACACCTCTAACCCCATGCAAATGATGGATATTCCGGGCCAGCCAGGCGCAGGCATGGGCATGCTGAACATTGGTGAAATGTTTGGCGGGGCCTTTGGTGGCCGCACCAAAAAGCGCAAGGTAAAGGTGGCGGATAGCTATAAGCTGCTGATCGCCGAAGAGGCTGACAAGCTTTTGGACGAGGAAGTCGTCAACAAAAAGGCCATTGAGGCCGTTGAGCAGCAAGGCATTGTTTTTCTTGATGAAATAGACAAGGTCTGTGCGCGCTCTGATGCCCGTGGTGGCGATGTATCTCGCGAAGGCGTGCAGCGCGACCTGCTACCCCTGATTGAAGGCACCACGGTTTCGACCAAATACGGCCCCGTGAAAACCGACCATATCCTGTTTATCGCCTCGGGGGCCTTTCACATCGCCAAGCCGAGCGACCTGTTGCCGGAGCTTCAGGGGCGTTTGCCCATTCGGGTGGAACTTCGGGCGCTGACCGAAGAGGATTTTGTGCGGATTCTCACCGAAACCGACAATGCCCTCACTCTGCAATACACCGCCCTGATGGCCACGGAAGAGGTGAAAGTCGAGTTTACCACCGAGGGCATTGCCGCGCTGGCAAAAATTGCCGCCGAAGTGAACCTGTCGGTGGAGAACATCGGCGCACGGCGGCTTTACACGGTTTTGGAGCGGGTTTTTGAGGAGCTCAGCTTTGAGGCCCCCGACAGAAGCGGTGATCACATCATTGTGAATGCCGCATTTGTAGAGAAACATCTAGGCGAACTCAGCCGCAGCAGCGATATTTCGCGTTATGTGCTTTGACAACCTAGGGTTTATCTATTAACCATTGATTGCGTAATTAACCAAGAGTAGACTCGAGTCGATTCTTCAACCAGTAGGAAAGAACATTATGAAAAAACACATTTTAATGGCCACAACGGCCCTCGCCATCGGCTTTGCCGCCCCCGTAGCCGCCCAAGATGATTTTGCCGGATTTTCCGAGGGTATCCTCGCGATGGTTGGCAGCCAAGGCGCCACCGTTACTTTTGATGCACGCAATGTCGGGGCTGATGGCTCGGTAGAGCTGGTGGGCTTCAAAATGGCCGCACCTGATAACGAAGCGTCTATCAGCGCTGACTGGATCAAGGGTGTACCGTCTGCCACCACGCCTGGTCAGGTTACATTCACGCTCGCTCCCAATGCTTCGATTGTGATCAATGATCCGGATTCCGGTGAGCATATCATCAACATTTCCAATAGTGGCCTTGTGATCACGCTTGATGGCATTACCAGCGGCCAAAGCGCACCAGTGCTAAACTTTTCTATCATGGCTGATAGTCTTCGTTTTACCTCTGGAAATCCAGCAGACCCGATCATCAAGGCGCTAGATATTGGTTTTACCAATTTCAGTCAAACAGTCTCTTTGACTCAAGCAAATATGCTGCTTGCAGGTATAACCGGCCTTTCCGTGCTTGAAATGAACTACGATATCGACACCCCACATGATGGCCAACTGGCTGCCAATGGGCAACTAGCAGACTTAAGTATAGCTTTTCAGGTTATTGCTGACGATAGCGAGCAAAACTTCATTGATTATTTCTCGGGCGCCACAACTGCCTTTATTGAAATGAGTGCGGGGGCCTCATCAGCCAGTGCAAAGATTAACAATGAAGACGCGCGCATCTCATATTCTGGCTCATCCGCAGGTACAACTATTGTAGCTCGTGCTGAAAATGGCTACTTGAATATCACTGAAGAAGTCGGGCCAACCCAGTATTCCTTCAGCGAGTTCAATGTAGACGGCATGCCATTGCCACCATTTGATGTGTCGCTTGACCAATTCCGGATCAACCTTTCAATGCCAACCGTTGATCATGGCAGCTTTGAAACGGCCAATGCTGAAATCGCGATGCGCAATGTTGTGGTGTCTGAATCGATTTACTCGATGTTTGACCCCGCGCAAAACATCACGCGTAGCCCTGTAAATGTGGTGGCAAACCTGAGCGCCAATGTGCAGCCAAGTATTGACTGGGCAAACCCTGAAGCGGCGTTTGTTAGCGGCAACCCCGCTGATATTGGCCAAGTGCAGGATATCACCATCAACGAAGTGTTGATCACCGCAGGTGGTGCTGAAATCACCGCTGAAGGCGGCGCAACCATTGATAATTCCATGGGCTTCCCGTTCCCAACCGGTAAGGTAACGATCTCGGCCTCTGGCGTGCAAGCGCTGGTAAACGGGCTGGTGGCCATGGGGCTTATCCCGCAGGACCAAGCTGGCATGGCAATGGGCATGATGATGGCCTTTGCCCGCCCCGGTGCCAATGCAGACGAGTTTATCTCTGATATCGAGTTCTCACCTCAAGGCGTTACAGCCAACGGTGTGCCACTGCCGATGTAAGGCTAACATAACCCAATAAATAAGGGCCGTAGCTTAGCTGCGGCCCTTTTTCTTGAGATACACATAATAGGCCCCGCCGCCGCCATGGCGCAAATGCGCCGAGCTAATTTGCAAAATCATCGGGTGCATATCGGGCGTGCCGAGCCATTGTGGCAAAGCGTGGCGCAGCACGCCATTTCGGGTGGGCATAATGCCAATTTCATCGCGCGTGGTGTTGCCCTTTCCGGTGATCACCAGCACCAACCGCAGCCCGCGCGCATGGCTGGAAAGGACAAACCCGCGCAACGCCCCATGGGCCTGCGCTGCCGTCATCCCGTGCAAATCAATCCGCGCTTCGGGGGCTTTTTTGCCTTTGCGCAACCTCTCATGGGTGCGCTTATCCAGCACTTGCGGCGCGCGCGAAAGCGGCTGCATCGGGTCTGTCGCCAGATCAAAGCGCAGGCGAGATTCCGGCCTGCCTTTTATGCTAAAAGGTTCAATCCTACGGGGGGTTTTCACCTCTGGCCGCTTGGCAGGGGCCATCGGTGTGGGCGGCGTGTAGCTAACAGCGTGCAGCGGCTCGGCGGATTGTTTGACCATATCCCACAGCTTTTGGTCCTCTTCCGAGAGGGTTTTGCGGCGGCGCGCCATGGCCTACTGGCCCCGAAGGCGGGCCGCTGTGGCGTTGGGAATAAGCGTGATCATCTCGCCCGAATAGCGGATGAGGCTGGCTTTGTCACCCGCTGCTTTGCCCGAGCCATAGAAAATATCAGCCCTTTGCGCGCCGTTCACCGCGCTTCCGGTATCTTGCGCCACCATCAACTGGTTAAGCGAGCTTGTGCCTGCATTCATCCTAATCCAAACCGGAGCACCAAGCGGGGTGCGGCTATCATCCACCGCAACAGAGCGCATGGGTGTAAGTGGCACTTGCATGGCGCCAACGGGGCCAAGGGCATCAGGAATTTCCAGCTCCTGAAAGAAAATAAACGAGGTATTGTGCTGCAAAGCTTGGCGCGCCGCCTCCGGGTTGGCCGCTGCCCAAGCCCGAATGCCCTGCATACTGGCTTGGTTTGGGCTAAGCACCCCTTGCCGGATAAGCTCGCGCCCAACAGAGCGATAGCGCTGCCAATTTCGCCCCGCAAAGCCCACCCGCATGGTGCTGCCGTCATCCAACTGAATGCGCGCCGCGCCCTGCACATGCACAAAAAACGCATCGACGCGGTTATCAAGCCAAACCAGCTCTAGCCCGCGCCCGCTAAGTGCGCCGTTTTCAATTTCGGCACGAGTGTTCCACGCCACGCCGGTTTGAATTTCAGGCGGGCGGCGATAAAGCGGAAAGCGGTAGGTTTGGGTTTGGCGGCGAGCGCCGTGCAGCTCTGGCTCATAATAGCCGGTAAACAGGGCGCGGTTGCCGGTGCTAATGCGCACGGGCGTGAAGTTTTGCTCAAAAAACGCCCGGGCTGGGCCGGGGCCAGCTTTGGCCAGCGCGCAGACCCTATCCCAGTCTCGCACCGGAATGGCGGGGGCGGCGCGAATGCTGCCGCAACTGCGGGTAAAAGCCACAAGCGCCGGGGTGTGGTTATCATCCGCCCAGCCGGAAATATCAGAAAATGATAGCTGGGTATAGCTCGCTGCGCTTAAGCTGCTGGGCAGGCAAAGCGTAGCTAAAGCTATGATATTACGGGCAAACCCCATTATTCATCTGTTGCGACCAGCAACCAGTTCGGGTTGTCGGTGCCCATCAGGCGCGCGAAGGTCCAGATATTGGTCTGGCGTTTTATCTCGCTGGCCGAGCCTTCCACCACCTTACCGCCGCTATCTTTCACCACCGATGTAAGCTCGCCAACAAAGCGCATAGTGACCTCGCCCTCACGCTCATCCGCGTCAAACTGAGCAGATTTCAAAGAAATTTCCCGCACGCCAATAAAGCTGGCTTCCACGGTGTAACCCTTATCTTCACGCTCATGAATAACCGAGGAGAAGCTCTCGTAAATATCTGTTGCCAGCAGGCTTTCAAGCAATTTCAGGTCGCCTTGCTCAAATGCCATGATGATCATTTCATAAGCTTGGCGCGACCCCGACACAAATTCGCTCACGCTAAACCCATGGTCCACCCGCTTCATTTCAGCCAAGGCGCGGCCTGTCGGGCTGTCAATATCGGCAAAATCAGCAATATCAGCGTCCTCGGTGCCATCAATCACCTTCAGGTGTTGCGATTTACTGCCCGATTTTGCCTCAAGCTTAGGCTCAAAGCCCTCTCGCGTGCCCAGCACAGCCATAAGCCGCATGACCAGAAACACCACGACAACCGCTAAAAACAGAAGTTGAATCAAACTTGATCCCATAATATGCGCCTTTTTTCACCTAATTTCGCCCCGCTATTGGCATTGGGGCCGTTGCAGCACTATGTAAGCATTGTGGTGCTGCAAGTCTATGGGCTGAACGTGGCAAAAATGTGAGGTGAGCGAAATGTGGTTATTTTTAATTCTGGTTGGGGTGCCGATCATTGAAATTGGGCTATTTATCCAGCTTGGCGGGTTTTTGGGCCTGTGGCCAACCCTTACCATTGTGGTGGCCACGGCGCTGATCGGCTCTATGCTGCTGCGCACCCAAGGGCTTTCCACCCTAGAAGAGCTAAAACGCACCGCCGAAACCGGCCAAAGCCCCGCTGGGCCAATGGCCAATGGTGCCCTTATTTTGGTGGCAGGGCTTTTGCTGCTCACCCCCGGGTTTTTCACCGATAGTTTCGGGTTTTTGCTGATGGTGCCACCCATTCGCACGCTGTTGATCAAATGGATCGCGACGCGGGCGCAAATGAAAATTTATGCCTCTGCGGCCAATAGCCAGCAGCCGCCAGACGTGATTGACGGCGAGTTTGAGATTATCGACGATGATGAAGCTGGAGATTCTGGCTGGACCAAGCGCCCTTGATATTGTGGCCCGTGCCAAGACCTGCTATGCGGGATTGTGATTTTTGACCAACGAGGATTGATAAAATGGCAGATGAAGCCAAACCCGCCGCCGCTCCGCAGCCCGGCAAAGTGCCCCCGCAGCCCGTATTGAAGGTTTTAACCCAATACGTGCGCGACATGAGCTTTGAAAATGTTGCTGCACAAAATGGGAAAACCCCAAAAGGCCAGCCTAACTTTAACGTGCAAGTTGGCTTGGACGCGCAAAAAAAGGGCGATAAGCACTATGAAGTGGTGATCAAGCTTCAGGTGACCGCCACGTCCGAAGAGGAAAAGCTATTCATCCTTGAGATCGAATATGCCGGCCTGTTTGAGGTCGATAACGTGGCCGAGCAGCAAATGCACCCGTTCCTGCTCATCGAATGCCCACGGCAGATCTTCCCTTATCTGCGCCGGATTGTTAGCGACATCACCCATGATGGGGGCTTCCCGCCGCTGAACCTTGATAACATTGATTTCCTGAGCCTTTACCAGCAGGAACTCCAGCGCCGCGCCCAAGCAGAGGCCGCCGCCGCGCCTAAAAACTAACGCTTCCAGAGCGTATCGCCGCCCAACTCCTTGATAAACTCAAGATGGGCGGCGGATTCTGCATCCGTAATCTGGCTTGCCAGCGGCGTGGGCCGCGCGGGCGGGCAATAATCGCCGCTTTCTGAGTTCCCCCCTGTATTTTGCACCACTTTCAGCGCAAAATCTGGCTGGCGGCCGCCGATCAGCTCAAGGTAAACCTCCGCCAAAATCTCTGAGTCGAGCAGCGCGCCGTGCAGGGTGCGGTTGGCATTATCTATGCCAAAGCGGCGGCAGAGCGCATCCAGCGAGTTTTGCGCCCCAGCGTATTTTTTACGAGCAATCGCGAGGGTATCCAGCGCCTGCTTCATCGGAATTTGCTTGTGGCTACACCAATCAAGCTCGGCGTTCAGGAACTTCATATCAAAAGCGGCATTATGGATGATCAGCCGAGAATCCTGAATGAAATCAAGGAACTTTTGCGCGACTTTGGCAAAAACCGGCTTATCTGACAGAAACTCGATACTCAGCCCGTGCACGGCAAACGCCCCGGCGGGCATGTCGCGCTCGGGGTTGATATATTGGTGGTAAACTTCGCCGGTTGGCATGTGGTTTAGCAGCTCCACCGCGCCAATTTCCACAATCCGGTCTCCAGTAAAAGGGTCCAGCCCCGTGGTCTCGGTATCGAGCACAATCTCACGCATTTTCTTGCTCCAGTTTCTCGATCAGGGCTTTAACCTCGGCCTTGGTATGGTCCATCCCTTTGGACGTATCAAATACAAAATCAGCGAGTGCGCGTTTTTCAGCATCAGACATTTGCCGCGAAAGGATGGTATTAAACAGCGCCTCATCCATGGTGCCCCGCGCAAACACCCGCGCGCGCTGCACGTCTTTCGGGGCGGTCACCACCAAAACATAGTCTGTCCAGCTTTCGGTATCGGTTTCAAATAGCAGGGGGATATCATAAAGCGCAAGCGGGGCCGTTTTGTGGTTAGCGTCAAACTCCAGCCGTGATTGCCTGAGCAGCGGGCGGATGGTGTCTTCGATTTTGCCAAGCAGGGTCGGGTCATCTGCGATCAGGGATTTCAGAACGTCACGGTCCACAAACCCTAGTTTTGTGGCTTCCGGCACCAAAGCCCCAATGGGCGCAACCGCCGCGCCGCCCTTGGCATAAAGCGCGTGCACCTCAGCATCAGCATCCCATACCGGCACGCCAAATTCGCGGAAAAAGCCAGCCGTGGTGGATTTGCCCATGCCGATAGAGCCAGTAAGGCCGAGCCGAATGCTCATCGGTCGAGCACGGCCATACGCAAACCTTCATCCACTTCTGGGCGGTGGTCAAACCATAGCTCAAACCCCGGGACCCCTTGATGCAGCAGCATCCCGAGGCCATCGACCGTTTTTAGGCCCAGCGCCGAGGCGCTCTCCAAAAACGGCGTAATGAGGGGTGCATAGACTAGATCCGTGACCGTGGCGGCTTTCGGGGCTGAGTCGAGGCTGATAAGAAGATCCGGCTGGCCCTGCATCCCCAGCGATGTGGTGTTCACAATCGTCATGGCCCCGTCCACCGCATCCGAGGCGCGGTTCCAGTCTACCACTTGCACCTTGGCACCGAACTGATCAGCCAAAAGTTGTGCGCGCTGACGGGTGCGGTTGGCGAGGCGAAGCTCAGTAACGCCCTCCGACAGAAGTGCTGACACCACAGCCCGCGCTGCACCACCCGCCCCAAGCACAAGGGCGGGGCCAGAGCGAGCATCCCACGCGGGCGCGTTTTGGTGCATATTCTGAATAAATCCGTAACCGTCTGTATTATCGCCGCGAATCGAGCCGTCATCCTTAAAGGTAATGGTGTTTACAGCACCAATAAGCGCGGCACGATCAGTTACGCTATCGGCCAAGCCAAGCATAGAAACCTTATGCGGAATAGTGATATTCACGCCCTTAAAGCCAAGCCGTGGCAAAGAGCGGATACCGGCAACAAAGTCTGCGGGTGGCAAAGAAAGCGGAATATAAAACCCATGAATACCGTAGCGCTTCAACCAATAATTGTGCATTAACGGCGAGCGGCTATGGGTTATCGGATAGCCAACAACGCCAGCCAATAGCGGCGGCTTCTGATCATTTACCTCTGACAAATGCCTTTTCCTCGTAAAAATTCCAGAACTTCCAAGAGCGGCAAGCCTAATACGCTAAAATAATCCCCTTTGACCGATAAAAACAACTGTGAACCGAGGGATTCAAGTTTATATCCGCCAACTGTTGTAAATAGGTCATTCCCCATTTTGGCCAAATAGCTGTCTAAAAACGGGTTGCTAAAATCTCGCATGGTCAGTTCGGCCCGCCCAACAAAGCGCCAAACCGGCTGGCCGTGATCATAAATCACCGCGGCTGAAAACAGCAGATGAGATTGCCCGCGCAGGGTTTTGAGCTGGGCTGCGGCCTCATCCATCGTGCTTGGCTTATCAAATATTTTACCTTTATGCACCAATATCTGATCAGCCCCGAGCACCAGCCGCGCGGGGAACTTGCCCGCCACGCGCCGCGCTTTTATATCGGCCAACGCATCACAAACATCACGCGGCGGTGCGTTTTGGGCCAAAAGCGCCGCTTTAATAGCGGCTTCATCTACCCGCGCCGGGTGGCATTCAATATGCAGGCCTGCATCTTCCAGCATGGCTTTACGAGCGGTAGATTGCGAGGCAAGAATAAGCGGTTGCAGCATTGCTGGCTCCGGTGGATAAAATTGTGGATAAAGGGAAAATATCTACAGGTGCGCTAAATATTCTTAATTCTATCACGGCTTTTCCAAATTTCTGCAAGAGTTATTCAGTGTGGAGGGAATTTTCCATTTTCGCTCCACCTGTTAAGAAGGTTTGGATTCTCTAGCAATTTCAAAGCCCGTGATGAAATGCCGCCGTGGATAAGCCCGTGGGTATCATTTCAATTATGGTAATCCCCATGATTCATAGGTATCTACTACCAAAACAACTTCTCTTAAATATTATATTTAAGGGGGAAGGAAACAAAGCTCATGCCTGTACAGAAAAAATTGCTAAAAGCCCTTGCTGGAGAAAGCCAAAAAACCCCTCCGGTTTGGATTATGCGCCAAGCGGGTCGCTATTTGCCAGAGTATCGCGCCCTGCGGGCCACGGCGGGCGGGTTTTTGGACCTGTGCTACAATCCTGAATTTGCTACGGAAGTGACTTTGCAGCCGATTAGGCGCTTTGGCTTTGATGCGGCGATCCTGTTTGCCGATATCTTGTTGCTGCCGCAAGCGCTTGGCATGAAGCTGTGGTTTGAAACCGGAGAAGGCCCACGGCTGGAGCCGGTTACGAATATGGCCGAGATTAACAGCTTAAATCCGATTGACGAGATCCACGAGGTTCTAAATCCGGTCTATGAGACCGTAAAGCGGCTTTCCGAGGAGCTACCTGCCGAGACCACGCTGATCGGCTTTGCGGGGGCACCATGGACGGTGGCGACCTATATGGTGGCCGGTCGTGGCACGCCAGACCAAGGGCCAGCGCGGCGGTTGATGTATCAGGACCCTGCCGCCTTTCAAGCGCTGATTGATTTGGTGGCCGATGCAACCATCGAATACCTCGCCAAGCAGGTGGAAGCAGGTGCGGAAGTCGTTAAGCTGTTTGACAGCTGGGCGGGGGCGCTTAGTGGCTCGACTTTTGAGCAATATGCGCTGAAGCCGGCTGTAAAAATCGCTACGGAATTGAAAAAGCGCTTTCCGGCGCTGAAGGTCATCGGCTTTCCACGTGGCGCAGGTGGTGGCTATGTGGATTTTGCCAAAGCGGGCGTATTTGACGGGCTGGCGCTGGATAGCTCTGTGCCTGCCGAATGGGCGCGCGATAACTTGCAAAACAAAGTGGCTGTGCAGGGAAATTTGGACCCGATGCACATGATTACCGGTGGCAATATGCTGGTTTCCGAAACCGAGAGATTGCTCGATATTCTGGGCAATGGCCCTTATATCTTTAACCTTGGCCACGGGATCACGCCGGAAGGTAAGCCAGAGAATATAGAAAAAATGCTTAAGGTTATCAGAGGGTAAGCCAATGGGAAGCTTTTTGCTTGAATGGTATTTCTGGGTTAAAGCCCTGCATATTATGTCGGTCATCAGTTGGATGGCGGGCATGTTTTACCTGCCGCGCTTGTTTGTTTATCACGCGGAGCGCGGCACCAAAGGCTCCGAGCTTTCCGAAACCCTGAAGATAATGGAGCGCAAGCTGATACGCGCCATTATCAACCCCGCCATGATCGCCACGTGGACCTTCGGTTTGTTGATGGTTTTCACCCCCGGCGTGATAGACTGGACCGAAATTTGGCCTTGGATCAAAGCGTTGATGGTAACCTTGATGAGTGCTTATCACGGTTGGCTTTCGGCGCGGCGCAAGGAATTTGCGCGGGATGAAAACACCCGTAATGGTCGCACCTATCGGCTGGCTAACGAGGTTCCAACCGTACTGATGATTATCATTGTGATTATGGTGATCGTTAAACCATTCTAAGGGCCTATTTGACAAATACTCCCTAATTCGGTTAAGAGAGTTTTAGCGCGGGCTGTTCTGGCCCACCATGCGCTTTCCCAACACTTAGTTATCAGGCCTCACCGGCCACACAGGAAGTTTATTATGGACGATTTATCGACAATCGAGCAGCTGTCTTTGGCTGATCTTAAGGCTAAAAAACCATCCGATATTTTGAAAATGGCCGAAGAGCTCGAAATTGATAACGCATCAACCATGCGCAAAGGCGAGATGATGTTTTCGGTGCTCAAAGAGCTGGCCGAAGACGGGGTGGAGATTTCAGGCGATGGCGTGCTGGAAATTCTGCTCGACGGCTTTGGCTTCCTGCGCTCGCCCGAGGCGAACTACTTGGCGGGGCCGGATGATATTTATGTTTCGCCCGAAATGATCCGCAAGTTTTCCATGCGCACCGGTGATACGGTAGACGGCATTATGCAGGCCCCGAACGAGGGTGAGCGTTATTTTGCGTTGGTCAAACCAACCCTGATTAACTTCTCGGACCCCGCCGAGGCCAAACACAAAATCCACTTTGATAACCTGACGCCGCTTTACCCTGATGAGCGTTTTAAGCTCGAGATCGAAGACCCGACCATCAAGGATAAAACCGCGCGGGTGATAGACCTTGTGGCCCCGATCGGCAAAGGCCAGCGCTGCTTGGTAGTGGCCCCACCGCGCACCGGTAAAACCATGATTTTGCAAAACATTGCGCACTCAATTGCCGCCAACCACCCCGAGTGCTACCTGATTGTGCTGCTGGTTGACGAACGGCCGGAAGAAGTGACAGACATGCAGCGCTCGGTGCGCGGCGAGGTGGTGTCTTCCACCTTTGACGAGCCCGCAACCCGCCACGTGGCGGTGGCCGAAATGGTGATCGAAAAAGCCAAGCGGCTGGTGGAGCATAAGCGCGATGTGGTGATCCTGCTGGACAGTATCACCCGCCTTGGTCGCGCCTTTAACACTGTGGTGCCAAGCTCCGGTAAGGTGCTCACGGGTGGTGTGGATGCCAACGCCCTGCAACGCCCGAAGCGCTTTTTTGGGGCGGCACGTAAAATCGAAGAAGGCGGCTCGCTGACGATTATTGCCACCGCACTGATTGATACTGGTTCGCGCATGGACGAGGTGATTTTTGAGGAGTTCAAGGGCACCGGTAACTCCGAGATTGTGCTGGACCGTAAGGTGGCTGATAAGCGGGTTTACCCAGCGATTGACATCATGAAATCCGGCACGCGGAAAGAGGACCTGTTGGTCGAGAAATCCGAGCTCACCAAACTGTTTGTGCTACGCCGGATTTTGAACCCTATGGGCACCACAGATGCCATCGAGTTCTTGCTCAGCAAACTCAAGCAAACCAAAACTAATGGCGACTTCTTTGATTCAATGAACGCTTAACTGTTTAATAACAAATGGTTACATGGAAAATATTGATACCATATTTGCCCTTGCCAGTGCGCGGGGGCGTGCGGGCGTAGCCGTGCTGCGAGTCTCTGGCCCGCAGGCGTTTTCTTGCGTTTCCACGCTGGCAGGGCGCGTGCCACCGCCCCGCAAAGCCTCGCTGTGCACGCTGCAATACGAGGGAAAACCGCTTGATCAGGCCTTGGTGCTAACCTTTGAAAAAGGCGCAAGTTTTACGGGCGAGGATGTGGCCGAGTTTCACCTCCATGGTGGTGTTGCCGTGGTGCAAGCGGTGCTGGCAGCGCTCGGAAAAATGCCGGGCTTGCGCAGCGCTGGCCCCGGGGAGTTTACCCGCCGAGCGCTCGAAAATAACCGCATGGACCTGCCGCAAGTCGAAGGGCTGGCCGACCTGATCGAGGCGGAAACCGAAGCGCAGCGCAAGCAGGCGCTTCAGGTGATGCAGGGCGCACTCGGGGAAAAGTGCAGCCACTGGCGGGAAAGCCTGCTACGCGCGTCGGCACTGCTAGAAGCGGTAATAGATTTTGCCGATGAAGACGTGCCGGTGGATGTGTCGCCCGAAGTGACCGAGCTGCTGACTTCGGTGCTTGCCGACCTGCGCGCCGAGATTTCTGGCCACGAGGCATCAGAGCGGATTCGCGATGGATTCGAGGTGGCGTTGGTCGGCGCGCCAAATATCGGCAAGTCAACCTTGCTGAACGCCATAGCGGGGCGCGACGTGGCCATTACCTCTGAAATCGCCGGCACCACCCGCGATGTGATCGAAGTGCGGCTGGACCTTGGCGGGCTTCCCGTGACCGTTCTTGACCTTGCAGGGATTCGCGAAAGCGAGGACGTAGTGGAAAACCTCGGGATTGACCGCGCTAAAACACGCGCTGAAACAGCCGACATCCGAGTGTTTCTGGTGGAAGCTGTGGGCGAAGTTGAAAACCTGGGCGTTAAGGCAAAGTCCGGTGATATAGTGGCGCGAGGAAAAGGCGATATTGCTGATTCGAGCGCGTTTGCGGTTTCGGGCGTTACAGGGCTGGGGGTGGACGAGCTTCTGGCAAAAATCACCGAGGAAATTGCTGGGCGGGCTGCTGGGTCTAGCTCTCTTATTCGGCAAAGACACTTGGAAGCTATTGAAAATGCTAACGAAAATATCAAAAAGGCGCTTGCGATGGTTGAATCGGATACTGGTTTCAACGAGTTGGCAGCCGCAGACCTTCGGTTTGGAATTATGGCGTTGGACAGCTTGGTAGGGCGCATAGATGTTGAGGATGTACTCGGTGAAATCTTTGCTGGGTTTTGCATCGGAAAGTAAGGATGTTTCACGTGAAACAATATGACATTATTGTCGTTGGTGGCGGGCATGCGGGCACAGAGGCCGCCCATGCCGCTTTTCGAATGGGCTGTTCTGTGGCGCTTATCACCCATAGCGCAGCGCGGTTGGGCGAAATGTCGTGCAATCCGGCCATTGGCGGGTTGGGTAAGGGCCACCTTGTGCGTGAGATTGATGCGCTTGACGGGCTCATGGGTCGCGCCGCCGATATGGCTGGCATTCAGTTCCGCTTGTTGAACCGCACCAAAGGTCCGGCGGTGCGCGGGCCGCGAACGCAGGCAGATAGAAAAGCCTACCGCGCTGCCATTCAATCAATGCTAACTGGGTTAGAAGGCTTGGATATCATTGAAGCGGAAGTGGCGGACCTCAGGCTTTCAGGTGATACGGTAACCGGCGTGAAGCTTGCGTCCGGCGAAGCGATTATGGCGAGAGCCGTAATTCTCACCACCGGCACTTTTTTGCGCGGTATTATCCATATAGGAGACGAGCGCCGCGCGGGTGGCCGGTTGGGGGACAGCCCGTCTATCTCTCTTGCCGAGCGGATTGACGATTTTGGCCTCCCCCTCGGGCGCTTAAAAACCGGAACGCCGCCTCGGCTTGATGGCCGCACCATAAATTGGCAAGAGCTAGAAATGCAGGCGGCGGACGAAGTGCCAGAGCTGTTTTCCTTCATGTCTAGTGCCCCAGCCCTGCGGCAGGTCGAGTGTGGAATCACCCATACGAATGCTGAAACCCACGATATTATCCGCGAAAACCTTGGCCGCTCAGCCATGTATGGCGGCATGATTTCTGGCGTTGGCCCGCGCTATTGCCCCTCGATAGAAGATAAAATAACCCGGTTCGCTGACAAGGACTCGCATCAGATTTTTCTGGAGCCGGAAGGGTTGAATGACCACACGGTCTATCCGAATGGCATTTCCACCTCTCTGCCGCTCGATGTTCAGGAAGCCTATGTGCACTCGATCAAGGGGTTGGAGCAGGCAACCATCCTGCAACCCGGATATGCGATCGAATATGATTATGTCGACCCCCGCAGCCTGCGCCCGAGCCTAGAGGTAAAGGGCGCGCCGGGGCTATATCTAGCGGGCCAAATCAACGGTACTACAGGATATGAGGAGGCGGCGGCGCAAGGGCTCTATGCAAGCCTGTTTGCGGCTTGCCAGATAAAAGGGGTGATGCCCCCGGAAATTGACCGGACGAACAGCTATATTGGCGTGATGATTGATGATCTCGTCACTAAAGGCGTGAAGGAACCATACCGGATGTTTACCTCGCGCGCCGAATATCGCCTGACCTTGCGGGCCGATAACGCCGACCAGCGATTGACGCCGCTTGGCATCTCTATAGGGATTGTGAGTGAGCCAAGGGCGGCACGCTTTGCGACCAAAATGACGAGCTTGCGAAACGCAGAGGCCCTTTGCTCGGGCCTTAGCCTTTCGTCTAAAGCCGCAAAAACTCATGGATTTAACGTAAGCCAAGATGGAAGGGCGCGCTCAGCGACGGCATTGCTTTCTCAAAGCGGTGTGGGTTTTGATGACCTGATATCCGTTTGGCCAGAGCTTTCAGAAATTGACCCAAAAATCAGTGCACAAATCAGCGCCGACGCTATTTATGCGGCCTATGCCCAACGGCAAGAGAAATCAATTTCCCAGCTTAAGCGGGATAAAGACCACAAAATTCCGCCAGGTTTTCAGTATGACGGTATTTCCGGCTTGTCCAATGAGTTACGTGATAAACTGAAAGCGATACGGCCAGAAACGCTGGATCAAGCGAATAGGATAGAAGGTATGACCCCATCGGCGCTTATCGTTCTTCTTTCCCACCTGAAAATGAGAGAGTCTAAACGTGCGAGTTGATAGAAATAATTTTGCCACGACGTTCGATGTTTCACGTGAAACAATTGAGCGGCTAGAGGCCTATGAAGCTCTGCTAAAAAAATGGAACCCCAAAATAAACCTTGTTTCGCGCACTACGCTTGATGAAATCTGGCACCGCCATTTTGCCGACTCGGCTCAGATGTATCAACATATAGATGCTTCACTGAAAAACTGGCTAGATTTTGGGTCTGGCGCAGGCTTCCCCGCGCTGGTGCTAGCCACGCTGGCGCAGGAAAAGGCACCCGAATTGCGCTTCACCCTCGTGGAAAGTGACCAGCGTAAAGCCGCATTTTTGATGACAGTTTCAAATGCATTGGGCTTGAATGCCACCGTTATCACCAAAAGAATTGAGGCCGTTGTTCCGCAAAAGGCTGATATTATCTCCGCCCGCGCCGTGGCCGCGCTCGACAAGCTCTTGCACTGGGCTGCTCCCCATGCGCATAAATCCACCGTTTTGCTGTTTCCCAAGGGGAATAGTTACGAATCTGAATTGACCGCAGCCCGAAAGCATTGGCATATAGAGGCAGAGGTAATCCCGAGCGTGACCGATTCCGGTGCGGTGATTCTAAGAATTGAGGATTTTGAGCGTGTCAGCTAGCAACCCCCATATCATAGCCGTTTCCAACCAAAAGGGCGGAGTGGGCAAAACCACAACGGCTATTAACCTCGGCACCGCATTGGCAGCCGTGGGCCGTAAGGTATTGATAATAGATCTTGATTCGCAAGGAAATGCCTCCACCGGCCTCGGCGTTTTCCCTGAAAACCGAACGCTCACAACCTATGATCTGTTGCTCGGCGAGGCCCCGCTCTCCGATGTCTGCCAAGAAACCCCTGTGCCAGGACTTTTCGTGGCACCGTCTACAGTGGACCTTAGCTCCGCCGATGTGGACCTCGTGGAAGACAAAAACCGCGTGCTGCGCCTGCGTCAAGCTCTTGGCAGCGAGGCCTCTCTGGCCTGCGGGTTTGAGTATATCCTGATCGATTGTCCGCCGTCCTTAAACCTGCTCACTATAAACGCGATGGTCGCCGCAAAGTCTGTTTTGGTGCCGCTGCAATGCGAGTTTTTCGCGCTTGAAGGGCTTTCGCAGCTTATGTTGACGGTGCGTGAGGTGCGGCAATCGCTCAACCCGGCGCTTGATTTGCACGGCGTGGTGCTCACCATGTATGATAAACGCAACAATCTCTCGCGGCAGGTGGAGGAGGACGTGCGCAGCAACCTTGGCGATCTGGTTTATGAAACCACGATTCCGCGCAATATCCGCCTGTCTGAAGCACCATCCCACTCCATTCCTGCACTGATTTATGACCACCGATCCTCCGGCGCTATAGCCTACCAAAAGCTTGCCGCTGAACTCTTACGCCGAATGAATGACCCCGTTGCGCTGACTGAAAGACGAACCGGATGACCAAGAAACCAATGCGCCGCAACCTTGGCCGCGGCCTTTCAACCCTGCTGGCTGATGTGGACCTCGGCAACAGCCGCCCCGCGCACCAGCCAGTTGCCGATTCCACGGTGCCAATTGAGAAGCTGCATGCCAACCCAGACCAGCCTCGCCGCTTTTTCGCGGAGAGCGATCTGGAGGACCTTGCAAACTCGATTCGGACAAAAGGCATTATTCAGCCCCTTATTGTGCGCCCAAATCCAAATATTCCTGAGCAATATCAAATAGTTGCAGGTGAGCGTCGTTGGCGTGCCGCTCAGATGGCGCAAGTGCATGATATACCGGTAATTATTCGCGAGCTCGACGACACAGAGGTGTTGGAACTCGGAATAATCGAAAATATTCAGCGGGCAGACCTGAACGCAGTAGAGGAGGCGGTCGGATATCGTCAGCTAATGGACCGTTTTGGCCACACGCAAGAGAAGCTCGCGGAGGCGCTGGGGAAATCTCGCAGCCATATCGCCAACCTTTTGCGGCTGCTGACCTTGCCCGATGAGGTGATCACCTATCTTAAAGAGGGCAAGCTTTCCGCCGGCCATGCGCGAGCTTTGGTGCCGGCCAGCAACCCGGCAGCACTGGCGCAGACTGTTATTAACAAAGGCCTGAATGTGCGGCAAACGGAAGCGCTGGCGAAATCTGGCGGCAAGCAGCTTTCCACCAAGCGGCAACTTCAGCCGCCGAAAGATGCTGATACGCGGGCGATCGAAAATGACTTGAGCGCGCAACTGCGCCTGAAGGTGACGATTGATCATCGGCAGTCTTCCGGCAAGGGCGACCTGCGGATTTCCTATTCGACACTGGAGGAGCTCGATGAGCTTTGCCAGTTGCTTTCGCGCTAGCGCTCTTTCTGTTTCCAGATGAAACGGGCAACAAAAAACAAGATAATGATCTGAATAGCCATGTATTTTAGCGGGACGCTAAAGACATAGGCGAGGATGACAGAGCCTGCCATGCCTGCAACCGCCATCAGTTTGGCTCGGCGGTGGATGACGCGGTTTTCATTCCAATTCCGGATGTCTGGGCCGAAGATTTTGTGGTTTAACAACCAGTTATGGATTTTCGTGGACGACTTTGAGAAACTGTATGCAGCCAGCAAATAGAACGGTACCGTTGGTAGGAGGGGCAGGAATATGCCTAACGTGCCAAGCCCGAGCGAGCTACCACCGATGAGAAGCCAAATAATCCGCATGTCTTACCTCAACAATTCTGACAGCACAGAGTTCAGCAACGGGCGGCCCTTGGTTGTGGCTTTAAGCGTCGTTTCCGTCGCCTTGATCATGCCTAGCTCCTCCAAAAGTGTCACTCTTTTTGGCGAAATTGGTTGCCCAGCCAGCGCATTATAGCGCTTCAGATCACTGCCTTCCGTCAATCGCATCGACATCATCAGGTATTCAATTGCCTGATCTTCACGGGTTAGTGGTTCGGGCGCGTGCAGGCCGTTGCCGTGTTTCGCGACGGAATCTAACCATTTTTGAGGTGAAAGATGGGTGTGAAAGGCTGTTCGTTGGCCATTTAGCGTAAGCCGTGCATGGGCGCCGGGGCCGATGCCCACGTAATCCCCATAGCGCCAATATATCAAATTATGCCGACTTTCAGCGCCTTGGCGGGCATAATTCGAGGTTTCATAGCCATTCAGGCTGTATTCCGCACAAATCTCCCGCGTGCCCAGATACATATCAGCGGCTTCATCACTTGGCGGCAAGTACCGCAGCTTTCCTTTATCAAAAAGCTCGCCAAATCGGGTGCCTTGCTCAATGGTAAGTTGGTAAAGGGAGAGGTGGTCAACTGCCAGATCAAGCGCTTGGCGAAGCTCCGCAAACCAGCTCTTGGTGGTTTGCTTCTGGCGGGCATAGATCAGGTCAAAGCTCACGCGCTCAAATTGGGCCTTGGCGATTTCAAATGCGCTTAGGGCCTCTTTGGCAGTGTGCATCCGGCCAAGGGCTTTCAGGTCAGCATCGTTAAGCGATTGAATTCCCATAGAAATACGGTTTACACCAGCTGTAGAAAAATCAGAAAACTTGCCCGCTTCCACTGAAGTCGGGTTGGCCTCAAGGGTGATTTCTGGGTTGTTGCCATAGCCCCAAAGCTTGCCGATTTCATCAATCAGCGCGGTCACGGTCTCGGGTTCCATCAGGCTCGGGGTTCCGCCACCGAAAAATACCGTGTCCACCTTGCGCGGCCCAGTCAACGCCGCTTGGTGTCGGAGCTCGGTGAGCAGGGCTTCACGCCATGCCGCGTGGTCAACCTCGCGGCTTACATGGCTGTTGAAATCACAATAGGGGCATTTGGCGAGGCAAAACGGCCAGTGAATATAGACCCCGAATCCGCCGTGCTGCCAATCATCCACGATACGCCGTGACCTCGATTTCGATCAACATTTCGGGCTTGATGAGGCCCGCGATAATCATGGTGGCGGCGGGGCGAATCTCGCCTAGGGTTTCCCCTAGGGTGGGGGCAAGGGCCTCCACCAAAGCGGGGTTCACTACCGTATATTGCACCCGCGCGATGTCGGCCATTTCAAAGCTCGCCTCGTCAAGAACTTTCGCAATAGTTGTAAAACAGTTACGCGCTTGGGCGTCCACGCCTTCGGGCATTTTCATGGTTGCGTAGTCATATCCGGTCACACCGGAAACAAAGCACCAATCCCCTTGCACCACGGCGCGGCTATAGCCCATGATGGCCTCAAAAGGGGAGTCGGTGGAGATCAATTTACGCTCACTTTTCATCAGGAAAACAACCCTTTACCAAAAGTTCAAATGCCCGCGCACGGTGGCTGATTTTGTTTTTCTCCCAGCGATCCATCTCGCCAAAAGTAATGTCATATCCTTCAGGTTTGAAGATAGGGTCATAGCCGTGGCCCTCTTTGCCACGCATGGGCCAAACCACTTGACCCTCGATTTTGCCCTTAAAGACTTCGTCATGCCCATCGGGCCATGCTAACACTAGGGTTGAGCAAAAACGCGCAGTGCGCGGGGCAGGGGCGTTGATTTTTTCCAGCTCGTCCCACGTGCGGGTCATCGCCATTACAAAATCCCGCCCGTTGGGCGTTTCGGACCAATCAGCGGTATAAACCCCCGGCGCGCCGCCCAGCGCATCGACCTCAATACCGCTATCATCAGCCAGCGCCGGCAGCCCGCTTTTCTTCGCCGCGTAATGCGCCTTAATCCGCGCATTGCCGACAAAAGTGTCTTCGGTCTCTTCTGGCTCGTCATAGCCCAGCTGCCCCGCCGAAACGGTCTCGACCCCGAAGGGCTGCATCAGCCGCGCGATCTCCTCCAGCTTGCCCTGATTATGGGTGGCGACCACTAGTTTTCCGGCCAGTTTACGCATCAATCGCTGCCTTTTGCGCCGCCACCAGCTCGGCAACGCCCTTTTCGGCGAGATCCATCAGCGTGTTAAATTCTTCACGGCTAAAGGTCGCGCCCTCAGCAGAGCCTTGAATTTCCACCATGCCGCCAGCGCCCGTCATCACAAAGTTCGCATCGGTCCCCGCGTCGGAATCCTCAATATAATCAAGGTCCAAGACCGGTTGGCCGCCATAAATCCCGCAGGATACCGCTGCCACGTGGTCCACCAGCGGGTCTTGCGTGATTTCCCCCGCCGTCAGTAGCTTGTTCACCGCCAACCGCAAGGCCACCCAGCCACCCGTAATGCTAGCACAGCGCGTGCCACCATCGGCCTGAATCACATCACAATCCACCGTAATTTGCCGCTCACCCAGCGCCACACGGTCCACCCCCGCCCGCAGGCTACGCCCGATAAGCCGTTGAATTTCCTGTGTTCTACCAGATTGCTTGCCCGCCGTCGCCTCGCGCCGCATTCTTGAACCCGTCGAGCGTGGCAGCATTCCGTATTCCGCCGTCACCCAGCCCAGCCCGGTTTTGCGCAGCCAAGGCGGCACCCGGGTTTCCAACGACGCCGTGCACAGCACATGGGTATCGCCGCATTTAATCAGGCAAGAGCCCTCGGCATGTTTGGTCACGTTGGTTTCAATGCTCACGTCGCGCATTGTGTCGTTGGTCCGGCCAGATGGGCGCATGTTTTTCTCCTAAATCGTCGTTTCCCCGTCATACCGCGCCCCCGCGCCCCCGTCCAGCATTGACCGCGCCCCGCGGAACCCCTATTTTCAAGCCAAAGCGAGAACCTGATGAGCAAAACGTCCCCTATGTCTGTGCTAAATGACCGATCCCGCGAGGTTTTTCGCCTGATCGTGGAGTCGTATCTGGACACGGGGGAGCCGGTTGGCTCGCGCACGCTTAGCCGGCAACTCGCCGAACAGGTTTCAGCCGCGACCATCCGCAACACGATGCAAGACCTTGAGCACCTCGGGCTGCTCAACAGCCCGCATATTTCGGCGGGGCGGCTGCCTACGCAACAGGGGCTTCGGCTTTTTGTCGATGGCTTGCTGGAAATAGGCGGGGTTTCGGGGGTTGATCGGACCGAGATTGAAAAATCCCTATCCGACACGCCCGATATTCAAGCAGCATTGGATAAATCGGCGAAAATGCTTTCGGGCCTCACCCACGGCGCCAGCCTTGTGCTGACCCCCAAAACCGAATCCGCGATCAAGCATATTGAGTTTGTATCCCTCGCGCCAGACCGCGCCCTTGTGGTGCTGGTCACAGCTGACGGGCAGGTGGAAAACCGGATTTTTACCCCGCCGATGGGGATGACGCCATCTTCCATGCGCGAGGCCGCGAATTTCCTCAATGCGGTGATGGAAGGCCACACGGTTGACGAATTTAGGAAAATTGTTTCACGTGAAGTTGCCAATAACCAAGCCGAGCTCAACATCCTTTCACAAAAGCTCATCGAAATGGGTGTGGCCATGTGGGCTGACGCGCCAGAGGGCACGCCAGAGCGCCTAATTGTGCGCGGCAGAGCGAATCTCCTCGACGAAAACGCCAATGAAGAAGACCTTGAGCGCATCCGCCAGCTGTTTGACGACCTTGAGCGCAAGCGCGATTTGGAGAATTTGCTCTCGCTCACAGAGGAGGGTGACGGGGTGCGGGTATTTATTGGCGCAGAGAACAAACTTTTCTCACTTTCGGGTTCCTCTTTGGTGGTTTCTCCCTATATGAACAGTGAGCGAAAAATTGTTGGCGCGGTTGGTGTCATCGGCCCGACCCATCTGAACTATGCAAGGATTGTCCCGATTGTGGATTATACTGCGCAATTGATGGGGCGGCTGGTGTCTGGCCCGCCGAGACAGAGGTAAAGTAAGATGAGCGACGAGA
>Ga0256845_1001014_pt1 | contig 23908 bp, 20 predicted proteins | sample RiftiametaG_FD_189101 | JGI IMG/M metagenome (GOLD analysis project Ga0256845, IMG submission 189101) | Tube worm associated microbial communities from hydrothermal vent at the East Pacific Rise, Pacific Ocean - Riftia | ecosystem: Host-associated > Annelida > Integument > Unclassified ... | reverse complement strand
AGACGGAGACGGAGACGGAGACGGAGACGGAGACGGAGACGGAGACGGAGACGGAGACGGAGACGGAGACGGAGACGGAGACGGAGACGGAGACGGAGACGGAGACGGAGACGGAGACGGAGACGGAAGCAGCGGCTCGATTCCCCTATTAGGGGACGGCAGTCACGGGATGGACGACCTGAAGCTCACGGAGATCGCAGGATCGGGAGATGGCCTCAGGCTTCCGATGGATCTGGCCTTCAACCCCAAGGAAGAGGGCGAGCTTTGGGTGACCAACCGCAATGACTTCTCGATCGTCGTGATCAAGGGGGCGCAATCGGGCAATCCGACCACCAAGAAATACGCAAACGAGTATGGTGGCGGCGCGCACTTTATCGCAAAGCCCGCGGCGCTTGCCTTTGGGGGCACCACTGGGATGATGGCGACTGCCCAGCAAGAAGACTCCATCACCCAGGCTTCGACGCCGGCAGACTTCATGGGCCCGACCTTGTGGACCACCAACCTCGCACAGTTTGAGGCCGGACACTCGAGCCACACGGATATGCTTCACAACAGCCCGCTCGGTTCGGGGATCGCGTGGGTTGAGGGGAACGCCTACTGGTACTACGACGGAGCCCACGGGTCCTTGACCCTCTACGATTTCAACTCCGATCACGGCCTCGGCGGAGGGGACCACACGGATGGCGAAACCTACCGGTTCTTGGACGGGGAGCTCGGCTACGAGCCTTCGGTGGCCTCGCATGTGGCCTACGACCACGACAACAAGCTGGTGTACGCCGCCGACACGGCAAACAATCGCATCGTTCGGCTCGACCCCACATCTGGCACAAAGGGCGGCCCAATTCAGCCGAACTACGATGGCTGCACGCAAAATTACTACGACGGTGCGAATTTGGAGGTCTTTGTTGATGGGAGTGCTGTCCAGGCAGGAATGCAGTCGCCCAGCGGAATCGAAATTCACAACGGTGTGATCTTCGTGAGCGACTACGCGACCTCCCGCATCTTTGCCTTCAATGCGGATGGTACGTTGATCGACTATCTCAACACTGGGATCCCGGCAAACAACCTGATGGGCATGAGTTTCGGAACCGACGACGCTCTCTATCTTGTCAGTGCGGGTGACAACAAGGTGTTTCGGCTCTCCATCGGGAGCTAGGCGAAGCCGCGTTCCCCTATGGATACTCATGGGGAATAGAAGAGAGGAGCATGGTCCATTGGGATTGTGTTCCTCTTTTTTTGTTTAGATCCGAACGATCCTGTGCTCACCTGGAAGAAGATCGTCGATCGTCCATTCGCCGACTTGATGGCGGACGAGCCTCAAGGTTGGAAATCCGACCTTTGCGGTCATTCGGCGAACCTGTCGGTTGCGGCCCTCGGAAATCGTCAGTTCAAGCCATGATGTTGGAATGAATTTTCGTTCACGGACCGGGGGATCGCGGGGCCAGAGCATCGGTGGGACAGAGATCTTTTGCGCCTGCGCTGCTCGAGTGGGTCCATCTTTGAGAAGGACTCCCCGACGCAGGGCCTCCAGTGCTTCTTCCGATACTGTGCCTTCGACTTGGGCCCAGTAGGTCTTCTTAAGTTTGTGTTTTGGGTCGCAAATCCTATGTTGGAGTCGGCCATCGTCGGTCAGCACGAGCAATCCCTCTGAATCCCTGTCGAGGCGGCCGGCAACATAGACACCTGGAATCGTCAGGTGTTCTGCCAGTGTCGGCGCGCCTTCACGGCTAGTGAACTGGCTGAGGACGCCAAAGGGTTTGTTGAGCAGGACAACCATTGTCATTGGAATCCTTCGGTGGGAAGGACTTCAGATTTCGATCGGCCGGGTTTCGAGAGGCAAAACCGTCGGAGGGTTGTGGACATCAGTTTCTACTCCCGAAGTGGGTTTTCGAAGAATCGATGGCGAGATTCTGAATTTCCTGGAGTTCCGTGGCCTTGAGGTGTCGCCAATGCCCAATCGGAACATCGAGTCGCACATTCATGATCCGAACGCGCTTGAGTTTGATAACACTGTAGTCGAGCTTTTCGCACATTCGTCGAATTTGACGATTGAGTCCCTGTGTCAGAATAATCCGAAATACGAATCGGCTGAGCATCTCCACCTCACAGGGCCGCGTGACCGTATCGAGAATGGCAACGCCCGCTCCCATCGCACGAATGAATGATTTTTCAAGTGGACGCTGTACCGTCACGATGTACTCTTTCTGGTGGTGGTTTCGAGCGCGGAGGATCTTGTTGACGATGTCTCCGTCGTCCGTAAGAAAAATGAGGCCTTCACTTGGCTTGTCGAGGCGGCCAATCGGAAAAATTCTTGTTGGGTAGTTGATGTAGTCGATAATGTTGTTTGGCTCGACTCCGCGGTCCGTGGTGCAGACAATTCCAATCGGCTTGTTGAAGGCGAGGTAGACCCGTTTTCCCTGTGATCGTGCGACCTCGGCACCATCGACGCAGACCCGATCGCTCGGGCCGATTTTGGTACCGATGGCAGGTACCTCACCATTCACGGTGACTCGCCCTTGATCGATCAGCTTGTCGGCAGCACGACGAGAGCAGTGTCCGACTTCGCTAAGGTACTTATTGATTCGCGTGAGACGATCTGGGCTCATAGCTTTTGTTTCCGGTCGCAAGGAAGATGGCACGAGTGTCGATCGAGCGGGGAGCGCCGGAATTGTGACTCGACGGCTGGGATGATTTTACAGGAGACGACATGCACGCGAATGCCACGCAGTGTCGCGTAGGCACTTTTGACCCTAGGATGGCTGAGTCGCGTGCATTGCGCGACCTGAGTCGTGTGTTGTGACTCCTGGGATGTGGGGTGGGCGCCAGAGTCCTTCTGCCGGCTGCATGTGCATCGCTAATGATGGCGGACGAGCACAACAAAACTTGCAATTCGAAACCAGGCCGGGGATGGTTTTGGGGTGCTGTTTGAGGTCGTCGAGGATCACGTAGTTGACCCAGGTTTGGCACAGCGAGGAGCTGGGAGGATGATCTTGTTCTCAAACTCAGCGCCTCAGGGGACCTGTTGAGAGAGCTTTACGAGGAGCGCCGAATTATGACAACCAGAAAAAATCAGATCTTAGCTCATGCGGGTTTCTCGCTAGGCTTGTGTCTTTCGCTCTTCGCTTGCTCGGATGACGGGACTTCAACCGGCGAAACGGACTCCGGGGACGGAGATGGAGACGGAGACGGAGACGGAGACGGAGACGGAGACGGAGACGGAGACGGAGACGGAGACGGAGACGGAGACGGAGACGGAGACGGGGACGGAGACGGAGACGGAGACGGGGACGGGGACGGGGACGGGGACGGAGACGGCGGTCGCAGCCAGTCTGGCTGCGACGACCGATGGCATGAGGTCGAACAACAGGAGGACGGCCAGTCCCACTCCGGGTTGGGGATCAGCGTCGCAGAGGACGGTAGCTTCTATGCCGCTGGCCAGATACGCAGTGAGGGACAGTTTGATTGGTGGGTGGGATATTTCGATGCGGACGGGAAGAATGTCTGGGAGAAGATCATCGACAGCGGGAAGGGCGGAGATTATGCCGCTGAGGTTCAAGTTGTGGACGGTGGCGCGGTGGTTATCGGAGGAATCAAGAACGAGAACCAGGACGACGATATCTTGATTCGGCGGTATAGCTCGTCGGGGTCAGAGGATTGGTCGGTGAGCGTCCCTAGCGATGACGATGGAACCGATCATCGCGGATCGGCGATAGCGATTGCCCCTGACGGAGACCTGGTGGTCAGCGGGCGGATCCGTGTTGGAACCGACGATGACGACATCTGGGTGCGTAAGATGTCCGCGGAGGACGGTGCACAGCGATGGGAGACTACTTACAGCGGAATTGCGGATACTGCGGGGTCGTCGATCGATAACCCCGGAGACGTTGCGGTGGATGGAGCGGGAAATATCTATGTTGTAGGCCGCGAGTCGGTGGACTACGAGACAAAGGAGGCTGTGGTCCTCAAGTATGGTCCGGAAGGCGGGGAGCCACTTTGGGTCGTAACGCCACAAAAGGATGGTGGCTCCCATGTGCATGAGCCATCAGCGATCGTAGCGAGTGAGTCTGGGGACGTGTTCGTGGCGATACGGCAAGACAGTCCCATCGACAGCCTGTGGATCTACGGGCTAAATACGGACGGTACCGAATCGTGGATGGTCACTGAGGAGGATATTCAGTATGGCGCGACAAGAAAATGGAGGGTCGCCGGCCTCGACATCTCGGCCGATGATAAATTGACTATCTCGGGTCGTATGACAAATGCCGAAGTGGGTGAAGGCATTGATTGGACAGAGGCCTGGGTTGCCGATTTTAGCCTAGACGGTACCGGTGAGTGCCTAAGCACCTTCAACTGGCCCAACGACCGAATCATCCCTGCGAGCACGGCAATCTATGGCGCGGGCATCGGACCTCAAGGATTGGTTGTCACAGGTGAGGTTACTGATGGCCCGCGGAACTACTTTTTTGTCGCCGGCTTTGAGTAGCGTCGATCCGAATCGATGCGCGAGAATGTTGGTCGTTCGAAATCAACATTCTCGTTAGATGACACACGACGTTTGGCCCCGACGAAAAGACAGGGTTTGTTGATAGCCATCGCGGTAGAGGTGGACCGTGTTTATTTGGTTGGGGACGAGAGACACGAGAAGTGAGTTCGTAAGTCGATAGCCGCTGAGTGATGGTCCTGATTGAAGCTCAAAAAGCAGCCAAGTGTGAGGCACTCCGAGGTCCTTGCCGACGAAGTGTAGCGACGACGGTAGTTCGCGGTGTGGCTCAAGGATCACGTGCGCCTGAAGATAGCGGCGGATGGCGCGGTCACAGCTCGGATCTTCGAGTCTCAACCCGGGACGACCGGCATGATGCCGAAGCGCTTGTTCTAGGTCTTCCGAGTCGATACGAAGACTCCCCTCGATTTTCGACCGTGTCGGACGGTGGTGGAGCTGAGCGAGCGTGACGTGGGAGGGATGCGCGCGGGACTTTGCGGGTAGGGCGAAAGCCGTAGCGATCCCAGCGCTCAGCGCATGGGTTGCAAATGTGCGGCGCGATAATGGGAGGCTCATGGACGGGCCTTCGCTTTTATATCACTCGCTCCTGCCGCTTTTTGCATTGGGTTCTTGGTCTTTTTCTTGTCCAGAAAGAGCTCGAAACGGGTCTTCTCGAGCTGGGGTGGCCAGCGATTGTTGGAGAGGTCCGTGTCGGCGGTCTCCTGGCGGGGGTCGACGGTAAATCGCACGATTTTTTTCTTACTTGTGATGAGCTTAGAGACTGATTTTGGCTGCCGGAGCCAAATCTCCGCTGGAATGTGTATGTTCCGTATTGAACCGTCGGCCATCTCAAGGTCCAAGATTAGAGGCATGACCAGTCCCCCGACATTCTTGAACTCTAATACGTAGAAATAGGTTTCGTTGAGCAGCAGGCCGCGTTGGCCATCATCGAGCTGCTCGAGAAGATCGTTGTAGTCATCGATATCGTCGCTAGTCACATCGAGTGCGTCGTAGCGATTGTAGAAGTCCCGTAGTCCTTCAATTTCATCGACACGGCGGGGCATCGACCTGTTGCGTCGTTCCGTCATTGAGTTTGGCTGTCGTTTGTTCTCTTGTTTGCGCAACAACTTCTCGATCGTTGGGTCTTTTGAATCGACCGTGTATTCGGTCACCTTTGTAAGCGCGATGTCGGTATGAGCGGTGGTGTAGAACCAGCCTCGCCAGAACCAGTCGAGGTCGACTCCGGAGGCATCCTCAATGGTTCGAAAAAAATCAGATGGCATAGGCCGTTTGAACTTCCAACGTCGGGCATATTCCTTGAATGCGAAATCAAAGATGTCACGACCCAAAATCGTTTCACGGAGGATATTCAACGCGGTCGCAGGCTTCCCGTAGGCGTTGTTTCCTCGGTGTAGAAGAGAGTCGGCGCCCGTCATGATGGGGACCTGCCGGTTGCCGCGCATGTAGCCGACGATGTCTCGGGGGGCACCGCGACGCGAGGGATAACCAGACTCCCACTCCTGTTCTGCCAGATACTGCAAGAATGTATTGATTCCCTCATCCATCCAGGTCCACTGGCGTTCGTCGGAGTTGACGATCATCGGGAAAAAATTGTGGCCGACTTCGTGGATGATGACCGAAATCAGCCCATATTTTGTTCGCTTCGAGTAACTTTTGTCTTTCTCTGGACGGGGCCCGTTGAAAGAGATCATCGGGTACTCCATGCCTCCGACGGGTCCGTTGACAGAAATCGCGGTGGGGTACGGGTAGGGGAAGGTATAGCGCGAGTACACTGCGATCGCGTGGACGATGGCTTTTGTTGAGTATCGGCTCCACAGAGGTTCGCCTTCTGGTGGATAGAAGGACATGGCCATCACATCGTTTTCCCCGGAATGATGACGTATCGCATCCCAGATAAATTTTCGTGATGCCGCAAAAGCAAAATCCCGAACGTTCTTGGCCTCGAACCGCCATGTTTTTGGGGTCGAACTCTGGCTCGCGTGATTGGCGACCGCTTCTTCGGGGGTGATGATAAAATGTTGGCTTCCCCCGGCTCGGCGAACGTGCTCAAGCCGCTCCCGCTGGGTCTTTGAGAGAACCTTTCGCTCATTGGTCAATACGCCGGTTGCTGCGACGACGAAATCGTCTGGGAGCGTAATTCTGACGTCATAGTCACCAAACTCGAGCGTGAACTCCCCGGCCCCTAGGTATTGCTTATGTTGCCAGCCGTTGACGTCCTCGTAGGCTGCGAGTCGAGGAAACCATTGTGCGATTTCGTAGATGCGATTGCCATCGTCGAACGGTTCGAAACCTGTGCGTCCCCCCACTTCTTTTGAGTTATTGATCGCATAGTTCCAGTCGATCTCGAACTCAAAGATTTTTCCTGGAGCGAGGGGTTTCGGAAGATCAAGACGCATCATCGTTTTAACGACGGTGTAGGTCAGAGATCGACCTCGGGCTTCGACCCTAGTTAGGCACACGGATCCGTCAAAGGCCTCGCGGGCAAGGACCCTTGATAGACGTCGATACGACATCCGGTCGAAGTCCGGGGAGCGAGAGATCGATGTGCTGTCGGCATCGGGTGCGTAGATGTTCGCATCGAGTTGAAGCCACAGGTATCGCAACGTATCTGGCGAGTTGTTGGTGTAGCGAATTTTTTCCTTGCCGCTCAGATGCTGGCGGGCATCATCGATCTCGACGTCGATCTGATAGTCGACCTGCTGTTGCCAGTAGCGGTGTCCCGGCGCACCAGAGGCAGTGCGTCGGTCACCTGGTGTCGGGAGTTCCGCCTCGAGTTGATGAAATGGGCGGTGAGTGTCTTGCTCTATTGCATGGGCGTCCGAGCCGATACTCATCATGGTCATCGCCACGGCAACCAGACAGTATCGAAGACGACTGCGAAGAATAACCACGCCTCCAATTAGCTCGAAGATTGCGCTTCCACAAGCGATGAAAGTTTTCTGGTTACGACGATGACTACTCGTACTCGTACTACGACTAGAAGTTGGTCACGATCGAGGTCTCGTGGAGACCTGCAGTCCGCCAGAGTCGACTTGCTTGATCTTGCATCGTCGGCAGACCGGCAAGAAGAAGTGCGACGTCTGGGCGAACAAGGCCGTGTTGTTGGGCGACTTCCTGCACGTAGCCGCGCTCACCGGTCCAGGTAGCATCGGGCCGGCTGAGGACAATATGGGTATAAATCCCCGATGATGACCAGATTTTGATTTCATCGGTGAGGCAGCAATCACGCAGAGTTCGATTGCCGTAGTAGAAATGCACCGCTCGCGAAAGCCCACTCGCCAACTCTGCACGGATCACTGGGCGGCACGCGGCGATGCCTGAACCGTTGCAGAGAATGACGAGGTCTGACTCCGCGACATGGTCCATGGCGAATCCACTACCGAGGGCATCTGAGACATGTACAGGGTCACCTGGGTTCAGCTTTTGGAGCTGCTTCGAGGCCTCGCCCGAACCTTTTACCAGTAGGATGATGGGCTCTCCAGGGGAGTTGGCGAGGGCAAAGTAGCCCGGCGATTCGCCGGGTATCGTGACGGTCACATATTGCCCTGGAAGACTATGGCCTGCGGCAGGAGCGGTGAAGCAAAGCCGACGAGTGTTGTCGTTTAGGACTTCGTTGGAGCAGAGCTCGGCGGCGGAGAGAGAATCAAGCACGTTCGCCAGTGTCGCATAGATGGGGAGAAGGTGGCCTCGGATTTCACTCGGTTGCGATGAAGGCTCGATGACCACTAAAAAACACCATGGGGACCCGAAGCGTGCGCGTTCTCGTTGGGCAGATTTTCCAAAGAGTTTGTCGTTGGAGATCGATTGGCTCGACCCCTGTCGAGCCGAAGATCGTGATCGTCTGTGCGCCGCATACAAGCAACTGGGACTTTGTCTATATGCTCGCCTATGCCATGGCACGCGGCTTGGATATTCACTGGCTGGGTAAACACACCCGGTTTGAGGGCGCGTTCGGAAAGGTCCTAAGGCGATTCGGCGGGTTGCCGGTCGACCGACGTCGCCCAACGGGATTGGTGCATGATCTCGTGGACGAATATTGGAAGTCTGGATTCTATCAAATTGCCCTCGCCGCGGAGGTCCCGGTAGCGATGGGTTCAGTCGATTTCGCGCGTTGAGAGGTTGGGGTTGGACGCTGTTTTCGGGTCACAGGGGATGTGAACGCCGATATGGACCATGTTCGGACGGGCTATAGCGACAAGGTGCCGCGTTTCTCTGAGAGATTCGGTCCGATTCGGTCCGATTCGGTCCGATTCGGAGTCCCAGGGGAACCCGTCAGGTCATGAGGCTAATGGTGAGGGGGATGACCAAGAGTCCGTCGACGAAGAGGCCAAAGTGCCACCGAGGACTAAGCGCATTCACGGTCCACAGCACGGTGAGGAGAGCGAAGGCCATAACGATCGATTCGGGCAAGAGACTCCCCCCGTGGGGCATGAATCCAGGAATGATCGCGGGAAGTAGAGCCGCCGCAAGGCAGAGGACTACGGCGAAAAACGAGAGTCCGCTGCGTGTCCGACCTTGGCCAATGATGACCGGTAGAGTACGGAGGCCCTGTCTTCGGTCGGCATCGAGGTCGCGAAGATCAAAAAGATGAGCGTTGACTGCGGTCGTCGCGACCAGGAGCATCATGATCGCGGTGATGGGTCCACTTTCGCTCGGGCTGTGGGCGAGCGGAACCCCGAGCGCCGCCACCGCGACGGCGCTGCCTACAAGCCATCCCTTGATTCCTGGTATGTCCTTGATGCGCCGAGGGGAGACTGTGTCGGTGGAGACGTTGGACGTGGTGAGTCTGCGGCGCAAGATTGGCGCACCGTACAGCGAGCAGGCACCCGTCCCGATGGCAACCAGAAGGAGGGCTCGTACCGGTGATTCGAGGAGTATTCCGAGCAGGCCCGCGATGGCCACGGAACCGCGGACCACGGCGCGTCGGAGGCATCCTGAGAGCTCGGTATCGCGGGCACGGCTGTGCGGAGAGGAGGGGGCTTGCTGCTGGATACTTCGGAGATCGAAGATGCGGTCGATAGAATAGATAGCGACCGTGGCGAGGAACACAGTGATGAGCGCTCTATGGTTCACCGGGAGGGCGAGCTTGCGCGAGGCGTAGTGTGATAGGGATGTGACGACCAGTGCCGTCCAGATGTGACTTTCGACGAGTAGCCGATAGGCCGCCGTGTTGTGCCATGCTGTCATGGCGAGGGGTCGTCCAGTCGGCAAGCACAGATGCTTTCAAACCAGAGAGGTCCGAAAGTTGCGATGGGAATGGCGGTGCGCTGTGAAATGCGAAGCCCTGCCTGCTCAAGCATGGGCGCGTAGTCGTAGAGTCCGTGCCAGGCATTTCGTGTTGCGGTCCAAAACGTGATCAGTGGGGCAGCATAATACACACGCTGAAAAAACTGTTGGATGCAGTTGCCACGAGGGGGGGCGAAATCAGCGATCAGAAGTCGGCCGCCAGGTGCCAACAGAGCGACGAGATGCGTGAGGACGGTGGGAACAAGATCGGGGTGAAAGACATTAAGAAAATAGTTGGCGACGATGACATCGTACTTTTTGCCCGGTCGATGTTCGAGAATATTTTCGTGGGCGAATTGAAGGTTGACGGGGGTTCTCCTGGGCGCTGAAGCGGCCAGTCTAGAGCGACAGCGGTTGAGCATGGCTGCCGATCGATCGAGGAGTGTGAGCGTGGCGCCTCGCTCTAGGGCGTCCTGGGCGTCGCTGCCGGTGCCGACCCCCACAAATAGCACTCGATCTCCGGGGCGAATTACGCTGAAGAGGGCGGTCCTACTGCGTTGAATGCCCCGTCCAGAGTAGGCTCTAGCGAGGATTTCGTAGATGCCTGCGACCCGGCTGTAGTCCGTCTTGGCAGCGGCAGACACCGCATCTCGGGAAGGCAGGCTGCTCGAGATTCGATTCGGGGATTCCAGTCGCTCAGAGAGGTCCTTCATGATCGGGTCAGCAAGGGTCGGCGTTTGGTCGTGCGTGAATCATGAGAGCGACTAGCGGGGCTGCTTGGAACTCTTGGTATCCTGGGCGCGAAGGTCAAGCGCCAGTGAATTGATGCAATATCGCTCTCCGGTTGGCGGAGGCCCGTCTGGGAAGAGATGACCGAGGTGCCCGCCGCAGCCGCGACAGAGAACCTCGACGCGGGTCATTCCGTGGCTGTCGTCATGCCTCATAACGATGGTCTCGGGCAGTGCGTTGCGAAAGCTGGGCCAGCCGCAGCCAGAGCTGTATTGAGCGGTCGAGTCAAAGAGCTTCGCGCCACAACCGGCGCAGCGATAGATTCCGGTGCTCTTGTTGTCCCAGTACTCTCCGGTGAACGGCCGCTCTGTCGCGCCGCGTCTCAGTACGTCAAAGCGTGCTTCGCCAAGCCGCTCCCGCCATTCTTGGTCGTTCATTGCGGGGGGTCCGTCACCCCGCTCGGGCGAGGATGATGGTTCATTTCGGGACGTGTTTAGATCGCCGTTGTGCGGATCGGACAGCTTCGCCATGATCGGATCATAACCGATGGGGGGGATGGTTGGTGGACTCGTCCACATTGCATTGCGTTGCAGTGCACTACGGTTCGGTTGCCTCCCGTGCTGGGAGTGCTATCGGCGTCGCAAGCAGATAAAACGTCAACAATACGATATGCGCATTTTGCGGAGCGCTGGGGCCGGCGATCGGTTGTTCTCTTCGCTGGTTTCTTGACCCTGACTGTAGCCGGTGCACCCTTGCAAAGTGCCGACTTTCACAGACGCGCTCACACGGGCTGTGCTCGCGCTCATTTTTTGCATCGGGGGGGGAGCGGAGGCCTCATCGGCCAGCCATGTTGTACGACCGGGCGATACGCTATGGAAGTTGGCGCGGGTCCACGGTTGCACTGTGGACCAAATTAGAGCGCAAAACGGACTGGATGCCAAGCAGCCGATCCTCGTGCGTCAGAGACTTAGTCTTCGTTGCGGCCGCGTGAAATATCGGACCTATACCGTCCGTCCGGGAGACTCTTTGTCCCGCATTGCCAAGACCTATTCGATAGAGAAGGAGGTGCTGAGATCACTCAATGGCCTCACCACCAACATGATCCACCCAGGACAACGCCTCGTGGTTTCAGGCGGCAAGGTGTCGGCGATCGATGTCGTGAAGGGTCAAAGCATCGGCCGCCCCACTCGTGGAAGACTGGTTAAGGCTGCCCGCCTCGGTCATGACACGGGCTACTACAGGAGGCGATTGGCACGCACCTATGGCACCCAGCATCTCGTCGATTATACGAAGCGCGCAATTGAGACGACTCGAGCTTTACACCCTAAGCTGCACCGACTAGCGATAGGCGACATTTCGCACCAGCATGGCGGCTGGCTGAGCGGGCATCGATCACACCAATCGGGGCGAGACATTGATATTGGTTTGTTCTTCACGCGTGCGCCGAAGGGGTATCCTCAGGAGTTCGTGGCCGCGGGAAGCGGGCGCCTGCACGTCGAGGCCACCTTCGATTTGGTGCGTGAAATCGCAGCAAGCCACCTCGAGTCGGGCGGTGTCTATCGAATTTTTCTCGACTATAGAATTCAAGGATTGCTTTATGCCGGTGCCCGGGCTCGAGGGGTCTCCCGTTCGACCTTGCGTGATCTTTTTCAATACCCCGATGGTCGATTTGCGAGACACGGAATCGTTCGCCACGAACCCGAGCACGACGATCACATTCATGTGCGCTACAAGTGTCCGGAGGGCGATGACGGTTGCCGTTAGTCTCTTGTCGGTAGTGGGACGGATCTAGGGCGGCGGCTGACGGAAAATTTGGACGGTAGGTGCTTCGCCCGCGCGCCCGCTGGCACGGTACATTCCCGGAGAGTTGAACTCGAACACGATATTTCCTTTCGGGTCGACAGCGATGACTCCACCATCACCGCCCATCTCTCGCAGTTGGTCCTGAACCACGAACTGCGCCGCCTCTTTGAGCGATTTTTCGGCGAATTCGACAAGGGCACAGATGTCGCGCGCCACGGTGCGACGGATGAAATATTCGCCGTGGCCGGTTGCTGAGACCGCACAACTGCGATTGGAGGCATAGGTCCCGGCGCCGATCACGGGAGAATCTCCGATTCGTCCCCAGCGTTTGTTGGTCATGCCACCGGTGGAGGTGCCCGCGGCAAGATTTCCAGCGTGATCGAGCGCAACTGCCCCCACGGTTCCGAATTTGAAGTCGGAGTGCTCAAGGGACGCATGGGCCCCCGTGGACTGAGCTTTTTTTAGCTGCTGCCATCGTCTCTCGGTATGGAAATAGTCTGGGGAAACGATCGCCAGCCCGACCGACCGGGCAAACTCTTCGGCACCCGGTCCCGACAACATGACATGGGGGGAGTCGGTCATCACCGCTCGGGCGGCAGCGATCGGGCTACGAATTGTGGAGACGCCGGCAACAGATCCTGCGTTGAGATCGAGCCCACGCATGATCGCTGCGTCCATTTCGTTGTGGCCCTCGTGCGTGAATACGGAGCCTCGTGCAGCGTTAAAAAGCTCCGACTCTTCCATCACCTGAATCGCGGCGACCACCGCATCGACGGCTTGGCCGTCGGCTTTCAAGACTCGCTCGCCGGCAAGAAGGGCTTCCTTGAGTTTTGCGCGATACGCCTCCTCATCGGCCTTGTTGAGATTTTCGCGGAGAATGACGCCGGCGCCACCGTGGATGGCGAAGGCGTAGCGTGGCCGCGCGTTGGCCGGTTGTGGGTGAGGAACGCGAGACGAATGCTCCGGAACTGCGGTCGGCGCTGATGTTGCAGGGTCACAACCCGCGAGGACCGTCCTCGGGCGATGGCGGCAAAAACAGCCATCGCCCGAGGACGCCACATGAGTTTTACGAAGGGGAGCCTTGCCATGAGAGAGCTTCTCCAAAAATAAAGACGATCGCAAGAATCCGATGAACACTACGACGGGATCGCGCCGATGACAGCCGCGGATCCAGGGGCGATGCGCAATGAAAACTTCGGACCCGTGGCCAGGCGGAGGTCGCCCGCTCCGAGAATCTCGTGCCCTTCGCTATGCTCGATCTGAACCTCACCTGCCATCACCACGAGCAATCGCTCGTAGGAGACGTTTGCGAGCTTGTGGTTGCCGGGACCAAGGGGCGAGATCTCAAGATGGCGGCCGTGTAGGGTCTCGGGATTGTCGCCTGGCGACCAAATTTCGGGCTGCTTGTCGATGACGATGGTTGAGAGGGCATCGTCGGTATGTAGCGGCCGGCCGCTGCCGTGGTCAAAGAGTCGGTACGTGCAATCGCTGGGCTGCTGAATCTCCGCCAAGAGAATACCGCCACCGATGGCGTGTGCCGTCCGGGCCGGAACCAGTATGAGCATGCCGCGGCGTACCGGAATTTTACGAAGTTTAGCGAGCAGGGCCCCGTGGGCGGAGGGCCTATCGAGCGCGTCGTAGGTGGCCTGCTCAAATTCGGCGCGGCTCACATGTTCATGTATTCCGGCGTACACGAACGCACCGGGGTGGGCTTCGAGGATCAACCACGCTTCTTCCTTTCCGGGACCGCTGGTGTTGTCGTCGGGGTGCACCTGCACGCTGAGAGGAAGAGCAGTGTCGATCAATTTTGCCAGAAAAGGGAGCGGGTGCCCAAGCTGCTCCACAAGAAGAGTCCCAAGGCATCGACTTTGGCTTCCCGGGAACGTCGAAAACTCCCAGCTTTCGCCGATGGGATTTTGTGCGTCGTGGACGCGGCCACGAAGTGCAGCCAAGCGATGGCCGCCCCAGCGCCGTCGCTTGAGCGTCGACGGCCCAGGCTCGGGTGTGAGGATCGGTGAGCGCCGCATGGTTCGGGGAGAGTATCACCGGCTTATGGCCTTCGCCACGCGTGACGCCAGCCGTTCTGATCGAAGAATCACCGTTGATCGGGGCTGAGCGTAACATATCTGTCGTCGAGGCCGTTGGATCCGGGGCGCGGGACCGACGGATTTCTTGCCGCGGAGAAAACTGGACCTTTGCCGAGCTTCGGTCAAAGATCGACACGCGCACTGGAGCCCAATGCCCACACTACCCAAGCACGATCATGACACTGAGACGCTCGCCGAGGACCAAGCACCCGAGTTCGAGTCCACAAGCTCCCGACGGAACGTCTTGAAGGTGGGGGTCGGCGTCGTAGGGGCCGGGCTCGCGTGCGGGGTCGCTGTCCCCGCGGCATCGTTTCTGGCGTTTCCGCTCGATCACGAGGTCACGTCGAGCGGAGACGCCTATGTCGCGGTCGGGCGCCGAGATCAGTTTGGCGAGATCCCGAAAAAGGTCGACATCTACTCGGACCGTGTCGATGCATGGAATCGAGTGTCTGAGGTCAAGATCGGTTCGGCGTGGGTGGTTGAACAAGAGGGGAAACTGGTCGCATTTTCGACCCGCTGTCCGCACTTGGGCTGTGCGATCGACTGGGATCTTGAAGAGTCCCGATTTGCTTGCCCGTGCCACGACTCGTCATTTAGCGCGCGAGGGCACCGGGAACATGGACCTTCGCCTAGGGATATGGATACGCTCCAACTTGAGCAAGAGGACGAGTTAGTTCAGATTCGTTACCAGCGGTACAAACAGGGCAGCCAGAGCAAGGAGCCAATCGGATGATGCAACGCATCGTAGACTGGGTGGACGATCGTACAGGCCTAACAACCCTTGTGAAACAGGCCCTCGATGAGCCTGTACCGGGGGGAGCTCGGCTTCGATACGTCTTTGGTAGTGTGCTTGTCTATCTATTCATGCAACAGATTGTACTGGGGGTGCTGTTGGCGAGCTACTACAGTCCTTCGGCAAGCGACGCGTGGGCGAGCATCGCGTATATCCAAGATCGCGTGACCGCGGGGTGGTTTCTGCGAGGACTTCACCACCATGGATCCTCGGCCATGGTGGTGGTGACGGTGCTGCATATGGGGCAAATTATCCTCGCCGGGGCCTACCGCGCGCCCCGCGAGCTGAACTGGTGGACGGGACTCGCTATGGGGGGGCTGGTCGGTGCCTTTGCGCTCACCGGATACCTGCTCCCGTGGGACCAAAAGGGCTACTGGGCGACTCAGGTAGCGACAGGGATCATGGGAGGCGTTCCGATGGGCGAGATCCCTCAGCATCTCGTTCAGGGGGGAACTGAGTACGGGAACCTGACGATCACACGCTTCTATGCGCTCCATGTCTTTGTGCTTCCGGTTGTCCTCGGCACGTTGATGGTGGGGCATATTGGCCTGTTTCGCCGCCATGGCGTTACGCCCCCAGCGGGTCTTAACGAACAAGAACTCGAAGCAAAGACCCAACCGTTTTGGCCCAATCAGCTGTTTATCGATGTTTGTGCCATGGCGGTCACGGGGGCCTTGCTCGCTTGGTTGACCTTCCAGACCCACGGAGCAGAGTTGTTCGCCCCGGCCGACCCCGCGTCCAACTTCGTGGCGCGGCCGGAGTGGTACTTCCTCTTTCTATTTCAGCTTCTCAAGTACTTTGAGGGCCCGTTAGCGATCATAGCGACGGTGATTCTCCCCGGCGCGGTGACGGTGTTTCTGGTGGTTCTCCCGTGGGCCGATCGTGCGGGGAGCCGGCGAATGAAAGAGCGTATGCCGGTGCTGACAGCGGTTGGCGCACTCATGGCTGGCGTTGTGGCCTTGACTGCGATTGCCATGGCCGCCGACCGGTCCAGCAAGGACTACGCGAAGGGCATTGCATTGGCGCAGGAGAACGCTGAACGGGCACGAGAATTTGCCCGTGAGGGGGTCGTTCCGGAGGGAGGCATGGCGGTCTGGCGCAACGATCCGGACTATCAAGCCTTGGCATTGTTCGCGGAGCATTGCGGGAATTGCCACGATATTGATGGCAAGGGGGGTGATGAGGCGCCCTCGCTACGCCACTACAATGACCGAGAGTGGCTGCGCGGTGCGATTCGAGAGCCTCGAAGCACGCGCTATTTTGGAGGTACTAAAGAGCACGAAGACATGGAGCCATTTCCAGAGGCGGAGCTTTCTGAGGCCCAGCTCGATGCTTTTGTGGAATACATCGTTTCGCTGCGCGGAGATGGTCTAGCGTTTGATTCCGGTCTTGCTGCGAGAGGAGAGGCTGCTTGGGGAGACTCCGATTGCAGCGATTGCCATGAGGTCGACAAGGGAGCGGAGAATGCCGGAGTACCGACGTTCTTCGAACGGGGTTCACCGCTCTGGATCGCTCGCTTGATCTATGACCCAGAGCAAGCCGATATGTTCGACACCGCGGCGGAAATGCCGTCGTTCAAGGACAAGTTGTCGACCGGAGAAATCGCAACACTGGCCCAGCTGGTGTATCGCCAGGCCGGGAACGACGCCGACGTATCAGCCTTCATCTACGAGCCCGCTGATGCGTCGAAGGGCGCGGAGGCGCGTGACGAGCAAGCGACCGGGGAAGAAGCCTCGGACTCCGTTGGAGTCGACTCTGGGACCATGGATGGCGAGTCGGAAGTTTCTCGTTCCGAGGCTCATCCGGTGGGGCCACGGGCCCACAAGGGGCCCAAAGACCCCGCCATGAAATAAAAGTGGCCCGCGGTGACTATACCTGTAGGTCCCTGCGTCGAACTCCAGCAGTGTCATCCCGCGGATACACGATTTTTCGCACATGGCGCATCGCCGTCGCTGTACCCTCACCACGATTTTCTGGACAAAGCCCATAATGGTACCCACAAAGACTCGTATACGTTCCGTTCTGTTGACTTTTTGCGCCATGGGCTGTTTGGGCCTGTTTGTCGGCAGCAACTCGGCGCGTGCAGAGGGTGAAGTCGACAACAGCTGCAAGGCGAAGGTCTTCAAGTTCGACGTTGTCAAGAAGCTCTGTGCTGATCCCTCGAAGGGAAAAAAGGCCGTTAAAAAACTAATGAAAAATCAGGTCGTCAAGAAGGCCAAAGCTGCCGGTGAAAAGATGAACTGCAAGTCTTGTCACGACAACACCAAGACCTTCACGCTCAAGAAGAATGCCGAAGCCGATCTGAAAAAGTGGCTTGGCTAGCCTGTCGACCGGTTGAGTTACGTTACGTTACGTTACGTCTCGCGTCCGACTCGCCGCCCGGTGCGGTCGTGCGGATGCGGGGCGGCCCGACGGTTTCGGGCCAAACCCGGGGGTCCAAAAGTCGGATATGTATGTCAGTGCCGTGGGCGTGAATGGGTCTCTCCGGTCATGCCGCCACTTGCAAGTGGGTCACTCCCTCGTCTGTCGTTACAAACTTTATCCTGAGTTCGAGCGACCCCCGTACAAAATCCCCGCGGACGAGCTGTTGCCTCGCTCGATCAATGGGTTCGGTACCGACAGCGATGTGTTCTCGACACGAGAACGACGGAATTTTCTATCGCCTCAATGTGCGGAGACCCGTAGGCGATTGGGATTTAGATATCGCGGTGCCCAAACACCATTCCTACATGCCAGGACGAAGGTCAATTGTCAGGCTCAAAGGCTGTTTAGCAAGAGAAAACTGAATATCTTCCCAATCTGGTTTTTTCGGGGGGAACTTTCGCGGTCGTACATTGTTCGAGAGTCCCCACGGTTCCGCGGGGAGACCGACCCAATTCGTATCAATTTTTCCGTTGTTGTTGACGTCGTGAAATACAAGGATACCGTAGTGACCGACTTCAAGATCCTTGATTTCGACATTGGTCTGTTGCGTACGGGGTTCTGCACGTACGATTCGGCGTAGTTTGGGCCACTTTTTTTGTTCTTTACGCCCATCAAAAGCTTTGAAACTCCGTGGAGAGTCAAAAATGGCGATGATGACCTGGCCTTGTGCTCGTTCGCTATGAATGTCGAGCCGCAGCAATCCCGCTTTCGTGGCTGGGGTGGATGGCACAGAGCCGGAGATGAGGGCGTGAATGCAAACGAGAGAAAGTATCGACATGGACATATATTGGTTAGTTGGTGACTGAATCGCTACAATTTTCGTAGGAGATTTTCAAGTCTACCCCAGGTCTTGCTTGGATCCTCACTGGAAGAATCTCTGGCACTGGACGCTCCGCGCAGGATACCTGCAACAATCCAGACGAGGTCCGTCGTCGGGACAGCGGAAGATATCTGGCCGTCATCTTTAGCGTTCTCCAAGCAGTCAGTAATAAACGAGATCGATTTTGCGACGATACGTCTGACTTCCTGAGCATGAAAGTCCTCACCTGCGACCTCGAGGAGCTGAGGATTGAGAGCGCAGCGAATAATTTCTGGACTGGCGTTGGAAAGCACGAGTCGATGTAGAAAGAAGAGACGAAGACGTTCAAGGGGGAGAGAATTGGGAGGGGGGAAACTCTCATCAAGCCGGCGCTCAAACAGCTCGATGGCGGCGCTGATGATGGCGGCCTTGTCTGGGAAGTGGCGAAAAATACTGGAATGATCGATGCCCACAGCGGCGCCAAGCCGCTTGGCTGTGAGCCGATGAGGACCTCCCGTAGCGAGCAGGAAGAGCGCCTCTTTCGCAATTTGCGCCTTTCGTGTGCTTCCGGATTGCCTTTCTCCTCCCATCCGTAGCAGCATACCGCGACTTCGTTTGCAAGCAAGTCGTTGCTTGCAAATTTTTTGAGACGATACATGCTTCGCTTCGTGTCGTCCTTCGAGAGCCCATTTTGGAACGCCATTTGGATGGCACGGGTGGGAGTCGAGCATCACACACGAGAACCGTTTTCGATCCTGTAGTTTCCCGTTGATGACGTAGGATTTCAGCAATGCCCAAAAAAAGTCACGAACGCTTGCGTCGACTTGTCGTCCTGCCAGTTCTGGCGATTGGTATCGGAGGGTTTGCCTTCTTGCGGCTGAACAAGGCGCCACCTGTCCGCGATGATGCCCACGAAGTTGGCCGACGAGTACGAGTTCTTGATCTACGAGAGCTGACAGTGATTCCAAGAGCTGTAGGGTACGGAGTGGTGCAGTCCCAGAAAAACTGGGAAATGATAGCAAGAGTCTCTGGTCATGTTGTGGAGATTAATCCTCTGCTAAAGGTGGGACTCTTTATCCCCGAAGGGACTTGGCTCATACGGATTGATCCGCAAGACTATGAGTTGGCCGAAGCTGAACTTGGGGCGAATCTCAAATCGATTCGGGCCGAGATCCGAGAAATTTTGGTGCGGGAGAAGAGTGCACGAAAGTCGCTCAAAATCGAGTCTCGGTCTTTGGAACTCGCGGAGCGGGAACTGTCGCGAGTCACTCAACTGATGCATAAAGGCGCGAGCTCCGAGACGATTGTCGATCTCGAGGAGCGAAAAGTGTTGGGACAGAGGAAGGTGGTGCAGAGTCTGCGGAACTCGCTACGGGAGCTACCCGCAAAACGAGACGTCCTTGAAGCTAGGGCAGAGCGCCAGGAGACGGCGATTCGGGGGGCTGCGCAAAATGTCGCTCGTACCGAATTGTTGGCTCCCTACGACTTGAGGATCCGCGAGGTGAACACCGCCGTGCGAGACGTTGTCCAATCCGGACAGGTGCTTGCTCTCGCGGATGGGCTTGAGGTTGCTGAGATTCCCGCACGATTCTCGTTGGGTGCGCTGCGGCCACTTATTCCCGCTCGGATGGAGCAGTCACTGCTTTCGATTGATTCCATGAGTGCGCTCCCGGAACGGATTGGCCTCGAAGCGACGGTAAGACTCAAGAGCCACGATCTTGAAGCGGAATGGGCTGCCAAATTCTCGAGATTTTCAACCGTAGACCCACAATCTCGTACGCTTGCAGCGGTCGTCACGATCGATTCGCCTTACAAGATATCAAATCCTAGTGAAAAACCTCCGGTGGTAAGCGGGATGTACATGGAGGTGGAACTCCGGGGTCGTCCGCGTCCAGGCTGTCTCGCCATCCCCCGCTCGGCGTTGCGAGGGGACCAAGTGTTTGTACTTGATGATTCTAAACGGCTTGCAAAGAGAACGGTCACGGTCGCTTATCGCCAGGCTGATTTTGTTTGTCTTCAAACGGGGATCTTACCAGGAGAGCAGGTCATCCTTACGGATTTGGTACCCGCAATCGAGGGGATGTTGTTGGATCCGATCAAAGACGAAACTGCCCAAGACCGTATGACTCAGTTGCAGGTGAGGGAGGAGAGTCTTCCATGATTGCCTATTTTGCCCGACATCCAACCATCGCCAACTTGTTGATGTTTTTGATTGTTGTTCTGGGTATCCAATCGCTGCCAGGTCTGCGGCGAGAGACATTTGCCGATTTCGCACCCAATTCATTGCAGATTCGAGTCGTGTACCCCGGGGCAGCAGCGGAAGAGGTCGAAGACGCGATCGTTCGTAGAATTGAGGATGCTCTTGATGGCGTGACGGGGATCCGCGAGGTGAAGTCTGAGGCTCGCGAGGGAATAGGAATCGTGACCGTAGAAATGCGAGACGGCATGGATATGGCTTCCTTCCAGGCGGAGGTGAGTGCAGAGGTCGATGCCATTGAGGGATTTCCTGCACGAGCGGAAGACTCCAGGATCGAACGGATCGGCAATCGACAGGCTGTGGTCTCAGTCGCCGTCACCGGACCCGAAGATCCGATTGAGCTAGAGGCATACTGTCGGAAGCTTGAGACCGATCTTCAGATGTTGGACGAGGTCTCGCTTGTAGATGTGGATGGATTTTCTGACCGGGAGATTCAAGTTCGTCTATTCAATCACGCAATTTTACAGCTAGACATCAGTGTTCGTGACATCGCCGATGCGATCGAAAAACAGAGTATCGATCTTCCTGTCGGTACGATGACGTCCTCTGATGGTGAGGTGCTGCTGAGAATCACCGATGAACGACGCAGTCCACAGGAGTACGAAGATCTCGTTATTTTTTCGCCCGGGGATGGTCGAGAGATTCGATTGGGGGAGGTCGCTACGATCTCGGAAGGCTTTGCGCTCGACGAAGACAAGGTGATATTTAATGGGAAACGCGCTGGATTGTTGCGTATCAGCAAGACCAAATCGGAGGATAGCCTTCGGATACTGGAGTCCGTCACACGATACCTAGAGGGGCTTGAGGCTACGAAGCCGCCGAGTGTCGCTTTTACGATCACGGAAGATGTGACTTCGATCGTGAAAGATCGTCTTGAGCTTCTCATCGTGAACGGAATCCAAGGGCTTGCACTCGTGTTTTTTGTGCTCTGGATTTTCTTAGATATCCGCCTCGCCTTTTGGGTGGCGATGAGTCTTCCAATTTCATTCTTTGGAGCCTTTTGGGTGATGGGGTTGATCGACTATTCACTCAATCTCATCACGATGATGGGTCTATTGCTCGCTCTGGGATTGCTGATGGACGATGGGATTGTTCTCGCCGAAAATGTTGCGAGCCATCTGTCGAGGGGGAAGAGTGGAATGCAAGCCGCAATCGACGGTGTGCGAGAGGTGGCTCCGGGAGTGCTCTCGTCGTTTGCAACGACCGTGTGTGTATTTTTACCGATGGCCTTCCTTGAAGGCGACATTGGTAAAGTGTTGCTGGTGCTGCCGGTGGTGTTGATCGTTGTAATGGCAGTGAGCTTGCTTGAAGCCTTTCTCATTCTACCTAGCCACCTCGGTCATTCCCTGCATGGGCATGGGGAGCGAAGTCCATCCGCTTTTCGACGGAACTTCGACACTCTCTTTTCGAAGATCAGGGAGGAGTGGTTGGGTACGATCGTCGATATTTCGATGCGTTGGCGCTATGCAACCGTCGCAATTGCATGTTCTGTTTTCCTTGTCGCGGTTGGTCTCCTTGCGGGGGGAGTGCTCAAATTTCAGGGATTTCCGGAGATCGACGGGGATGTGCTTCAAGCACGTGTATTGCTCCCCCAGGGGACACCCTTGTCTCGGACTCAAGAGGTGGTGGAGGAACTTTCGGATGCGATTCACCGAGTCGGAGAGCAAACATCGTCAGAGCAAGCGCAGGGAAAAAGCTTGATTCGCAATGTAAGTGCTCGCTACGGGGTGAATGTCGACTCGGGGGAAATGGGTCCCCATCTGGCTACGATTACGGTCGATTTGCTCAGTGCAGAAGAACGTCAGGTTACGCTTGATGAGATTATGCAGCGCTGGACGCTGGAGCATGGAATTCTCTCAGACGTGATCTCGATTACCCTCGCAGAACCTGGTCTTGGGCCGGCAGGGCGGCCGCTTGAGTTTCGGATTCAAGGTGCTGACCTCGATGATCTGCATGAGGCGTCGTTGGATATTCAGGGCTACTTGGCTCCATTTCGAGGCGTCCGGCAGCTTAGCGATGATCTGCGACCCGGAAAACCAGAGGTTCGCATTCGCATGCGTCCAGGAAGCTATTCGAGTCAGGTGGATGCAACAAATTTGGCGTCGCAGTTGCAAGCCGCGTTTCAAGGCAAGACAGCACGTGAGATTCAGGTAGGTAAGGAAGACTACGCGGTGGACGTGGCACTACGGCACCCAGACAGCGATCATCTTACCGACCTAGAGTATTTTCAGGTGGAAGCTGGCAAGGCACATATTCCTCTTGGAACGATCGCTTCGTTTGAACATGGGCGTGGGTGGGCCAGGGTTGTCCATGTGGATTCGATTCGTACGGTGACTGTGACTGGGGACGTCGATACCTCGGTGGCAAATACCGCAGAGATTATTCAGAAATTCGAGCAAGATTTCTTACCAGAATTTTCGAATGATCATCCGGAGGTGCAGGTGAAGATTATGGGGGAATCGTCCGAATCGAAGAAAACCATGAGTTCGATGGCGTCCGGTCTTGCCTTAGGGATTCTCGGCATTTTTGCTCTGCTCAGTTTTCAGTTTCGCAGCTACATTGAGCCGTTGATTGTAATGGTTGCGATTCCACTTGCTTTGATTGGTGTGATATTTGGTCATTTGTTGATGGGGACGATTTTGTCGATGCCGAGTTTGCTGGGCTTTGTCTCTCTTGGTGGAATTGTTGTGAATGATTCGATCTTGCTTGTCGAGTTTATTAAGCGTGAGCGTCGGGAAGGTGTCTCGGCCGCTGAGGCGGCACGCGCTGCGAGTCGCGCACGGTTTAGAGCGATAATACTTACATCGTTGACGACTGTAGCCGGTCTCGCGCCTCTGCTTTTCGAGACGAGTTTGCAGGCACAAGTTTTGATACCGATGGCAATTAGTATCGTATTTGGAATATTGGTATCGACGGTTCTTGTGTTGATCGTGGTTCCGTGTCTCTACGCAATTCTCGACGATCTTGGTCTTCATGCCGAGGTGTAGCGATCCCAGGGGAATCGTATCTTATTTGAGAGAGGCGCAAAGCACCCTCTCGCGGACGCTATCGGTCCATGCGGCCTCTTGTCGCTTCGAGGCGATGCCTCCGTTCATGCCTTCCACGGAGCGTAGGAGGTTGAGTGCGAGGTGCCTGACTACCACGAGATTTTCGGCAGCGTTAGCTGCATAGACGCGAGATTCGTCTTCTCTGAATCCAATGTCGAGAACCCAGTGAAGCCGGTTCTCTACCGACCCATGCTTTCGCGTAATGGAGAGCGCATCTTCAGCGTCGAGGTCCTCGATATCGC
>Ga0256845_1001013_pt1 | contig 23910 bp, 20 predicted proteins | sample RiftiametaG_FD_189101 | JGI IMG/M metagenome (GOLD analysis project Ga0256845, IMG submission 189101) | Tube worm associated microbial communities from hydrothermal vent at the East Pacific Rise, Pacific Ocean - Riftia | ecosystem: Host-associated > Annelida > Integument > Unclassified ... | reverse complement strand
AGGATGACCAGGGCGTCGATGCCCTCGCGCTCGTAGTAGTCGACAAAACCCGCTCGGTCGGTCGCCTTGGCCTGCTTGTCACGGATGAGTTCGCGCAGGCGTTTGGGGGCCTCGGCATCGGGGGCGTCCAGGCAGAGGTCGGGCTCGCGGGAGCAGGCTTCGTAGTGGGTCCAGGCCTGCACGTGCTCGTCGAGCGAGTCCATCTCGTCGTCGCTCAAGTAGTAGAGCGCGTGGTCGGCAAAGAAATCCGAGCGCAGGCGGTATTCGACGTCGGAGATCTGCGGCAGTGCCTCGAGTTCGACGGCGATGGCGTCGGCGAAGGCGTGGCGCCCATCTGGGTTGCCACCCTTGACAACGATGTTGACGCTGCCCAAGCGGATAAAGGAACTCTCGATCGCCTCGAGACTGACGATCACCGGGTGATCCGCCGGCAGGAGTGCGCGGAGGTCGCTCTCGATACGCAGCTGCGACGCCAGAAGGGCGGCAACCGTCGTCAAGAGCGCTGCGAAGACCAGGATTCCGCGGTGGTGGCCGAGCACCCAGGCGATCCATCTGTCGCGCGCTCGCTGTGTCGGAGAGGACAAGCGGCGGCCATCTTGCCCCAAGCTAGCCGCCGCGACCAGCGGTAGGGCGGTGATGCGCGGCGATGTGTTCGCTTTGCGAGCAAGTCGGCATCAGATGTCGAGCGATCGCGCTTTTGCAAGCGGCGATCGAACGCCGATCTGCGGTCGGCCTAACCGTCAACCGGGCAGCTCGGTGTCGGGGCGGCTCGGTGTCGGGGCGGCGATCGCGGGTTCGGCTGGAGCTTCACCCGGGGCTGCCCTTGCATCGGCACCAGTGATGTCGGCGGGCTGATCATCTGGCTCTGCACCCGCGGGCGAGCCGGGCCCCGTTGGCGCCCCGAACTCGGCGACGATCCGCTCGCGGACGTAGGCCTCAACAATGTGAGCCCCAGCAACGCTGAGATGGATCCCATCGCCAGCGCGAACACGCACCCGATTTTTCTTCGTTTTCTTCGTTTTCTTCTTTTTCTTTCCTTCTTCTTTTCCTTCTTCTTTTCCTTCTTCTTTTCCTTCCTCTTTTCCTTCCTCTTTCGCGTTGTCGTTGTCGTTGTCGGCGACTTCGATGCGGTCGGCGTAGTTGCCGTCGCTGTCGGCGAGTAGGCGCCAGATGTCGACAAAGCGCCCGCCGGGGCGGATCGCCATCTCTGCTCGGGCGATCGTATTGACCTTGTGCACCCGGGCGTGGAACTTCTCCGGGCGCATCACCGGCATGCTGATCCAAAAGAGCAGGCGGCCGTCTGGGGCGACAATATCGGCGAATTCGGTGATCCGACGGGCGTACTCGCGGCGCCAGCCCTCGTCGTGCCAAGTGATCCACTTGACGTTGCCCCGGACCCCGCGTTTGCGTTTCTCTCGGCCCATATACAGGCCTTGAACATCGTTTCCGCCGAACATCGCGACGACAGCATCGGCCGCCGGAAAGGCCTCGATCTGCCGCTTGGCCTCCTTCATCCACGAGAAGAAGTCGGGGCGCGCGAGTCCGGTGCTGCTCTTGCCGTAGCGCTGAACTTCGTAGCCGTGCTCGCGTCGGAGGGCGTTCTCTAAAAAAAGACCGAGGGCGCCGGCGATCATCGAGTCGCCGAGCAGCAAGACCTTCGGCGTGCCGGCGCGGGCGCTCTGCGGGCTGAGACCGGTGAGCGCACCCGAAATACCGCCAAGCAGCCCCAGGAAGGGGACCCGAAGCGCGCCGCCCAGAAAGCTGCGACGGGCCATGGTGTGCGAATTCGCAGGGTCAGAGGCATGAAATTGCGTGCGCGATTCGCGCGAAGCGGAGATTTCGGGTCGCTGAGCGTTGCTCGAGTTCATGCGATCTCTTGGGTCTGTCGCGTCCATAGGAGCTGTGCGGGCGAAGATAGCGGAGCTTCACTGGAGAACGAAGCCGGGCGCCCGTATGTTTGGCGAGCAAGGGCAGACCTCCAAGCCTGCGGGCACCTTGAGAGTGACGCGTTCTGGGGGTATCTAACCCAGCGTTAGGTTCTTATCCCATGACCGACGACGTGCAGAAATTCATCACTAACCTGGTCACGAACAACCGAGTTCTCCTTTTCATGAAGGGCAACAAGATGTTCCCGCAGTGCGGCTTTTCGGCGGTGGTCGTCGACATCCTCAAGAAGCAGGGCGTGGCCTTTGAGATCTTTAACGTGCTCACAGACGGGGCTGTCCGCGAGGGCATCAAGACCTTCGCGCAGTGGCCGACGATCCCGCAGCTCTATGTCGATGGTGAGTTTGTCGGCGGTTGCGACATCATCCGTGAGATGGACGCGAACGGCGAGCTAGCGACGACCCTCGCAGTTGCAGCCGAGTCTGCTTCGTAGCCGATAGCTTAGGCTTAGGCTTAGGCTTAGGCTTAGGCTTAGGCTTAGGCTTAGGCTCGGGTCCAGGCAGACCGCGCGAGAACTCCGCGCTTGCGATCGCAAAAGGTGCGAGCAGACCTCGTACTCTGGCGACGCTCGCGGGGTAACGCGGGGTGGTCTATTGTTCCATGCAGTAAATCCGCCGAACCAGTTTGCAACTGGCGGGAGTGAGTTCGCTGGCTTCTGTCCACTCTGTATCCTGCATGATGATTTTTCCGAGATGCCCCTTGGAGGCCGCGCTCTTCGAGGTCCAGCCTTCGCAGTCGTCGCCGGAACGGCTGGATCCGTTGCTGGTTGTATCGGTCCAGGACCAGAGCTTGTTGGCAACTTGGGCACCGTATTCGTCGAGATTGATCGCGCGGTCGAGGGTGCCGTCGGTGAGGTCATCCCAGTTGTCGGCGATCACAGCACCTCCGATGAGCAGATAGGGGAACGGGCTGTGTGCATTATGCTCGCTGGCGGAGATCTCGGATGTGCTCAGCCAGGCCCGAAAGAGCTGTCCCTCGTCGACCAGGCCGGCAGCGCTGGCGAGCCCGTGACAGATCGCGTCGGCGCCGTTCAGACCGCCCAGGTCTCCGTCGTAGATCTGGCTCGAGACAAAGAACCGTTTGCCGGCCCACTGGCAATCGACGCAGGGGGCGGCATTGCCGGGCTGAGGGCCGAGCGTCTCACAGGCCTCCTCGTCCGCTTGTACCTGACCATCACCACACCGAGGTCCAGGTAGACATAACGGCGTGCAACCGTTGTAAAGTGTTGGATGGTTGTTGTCCCCCTCGTCACAGGATTCGCCGGGCTGGAGATCACCATCGCCGCAGGTCGCGAGTTCGCAGCCCTTATCGCAGTTGCCGAATTGATCGTTCATCGGGCCGTCGTCGCACTCTTCCCCCGGGTCAAGCATGCCATCGCCGCAGCTCTCGGCGGAGCCGCTGCTATCGCCACGGCTGCCGGTTTCATCACCGTCGGTCGAAGTCGAGGTTGTGGTTGTGGTTGTGGTCGTGGTCGAGACGCTCGCTCCGGAGCTAGGACCTGCGCTCTCTGAGCCCGCGTCTGTTGTTGTCGCGCCCGAGGTGCTCGATGAACCCGCAGTCGCGGAGGTCGCGGAGGGCTCATCCGGATCGCTGCAGGCCGAGACCGAGAGCAGCAGGAGAGCAAAGGAGGTGTGCTTGAGCTTTTGTGATGGCTTGGTCATGATGCTTCTCTCTCTCAGTTCTCGAAGCAGTACAGGTACAGCGCATCATCACAGGGGATCATGTCCTCGAAGTGCGTCCACCATGTGTCTGTGCTGCCGCTAAAGGCCACGTAGGAGTGGTTCAGGCCTTCGATGGTCGTCCAGTCCCCGCAATCCTCGTCGTCGTCGCCGAAGGCGGTGCCGTCGATGTCGGTATTGGTCCACACACCCTGGTCGAGGACTTCGCCGTCGAGCGTTGTGTCGATGGCGTGCAGTAGCTTGCCGTCGGTGAGGTCGTCCCAGTCCAGGGCGACGACCTCGCCGGTGGGCAACACATAGCGGCCCTTGGCGCGCACAAAACGGGTTGCCGGCGAGCCCGTCGAGTCGCTTAGCCAGACCTTAAAATCGTCGTAGTTGGCGATGCCGTGGTCGAGCGCGGCTTTTCTGCATTCGATGTCGGCGCCGATTAGACCGACTAACTCATACGGTGTGTTGAGCTCGTCGGTGAGGAAGACCAAGCGATCCCGGCCACAGGCAGAGTTGCAGCCGTCTGTGTCGATATCATTGGCGTCGTCACAATCTTCGGTGGCGGTCTTGACGACACCATCCCCGCAACGCGCGGCAATGCAGGCGTTTAGGCAGTCGTCGTGGTTGTTTGAGTTGTTATCATCGCACTCTTCGACGTCGGTATGGACGATGCCGTCGCCACATACGGCGTGAGCGCAATCATTGGTGCAATTGTCGGTGTTGACGGTATTGGCATCATCACACTCTTCGTTTGGCTGGACGATGCCGTCGCCGCATTTGGCCAGCCTGCAGTCGTTGGGACAGGCGTCGGTGTCGTCCGTATTGGCGTCATCACATTGCTCGTTCTCTTGGAGAATGCCATCGCCACAGGCTGGGATTGTGCAGGCGGTAGAGCAACCGTCGTAGCCGCTGGGCGAAAGCTGGTTGGCATCGCCCCGGTCGCATTCTTCACCGGGCTGGAGGATGCCGTCCCCACAATTGATCAGTTCGCAGGTGGGGGAGCAGGGGCCGAGGGTATGGTTGCCTTCGCCATTGTCGCACTGCTCAACGCCGATTTGTACGAGACCGTCGCCGCAGATGGCGATCTTACACTCGGAGGTGCAACGAGATGCGTCTGAGTTGAGTTCGAGTCCGTCGTCACACTCTTCATTGTCGTTTGCAGATTCGATGACTGAATTGCCACATCGATTAATGTAAGGGTTTGGTTGCATGAAGCATGAGGCACCCATGAGCAACTGAGACGCGATCGGGGCGAGCAGGGCAGAAAAAATGAGTCTCTCTCTAGAGCGCACTCGCGCAAGCTACAGGAGAAAAATTGTCGTGTCAAGCGAGCGAACTCTGGATGCGAATAGCGCCTTATGCGCAATAGTATGGTTTGTAATATGGCGTACAAAGTTGTCTGTTTTGGGCCCTCCGGCAGATGGGTTGTTCGTGGATTGTTTGTATTCTAGACTACATATTTGACGTGTGATCGGTCGAGGATGATATCGAATTGGATCTCGATGATGCTCTAAACGGCGTTGGTGGGTGAGCTGAGGCCCGGGCGCTGAAAGCATTGATGCAGTTGCGCTCAGGACAAACTTTGGGGGGAGAGGCGAAGGACGTCGTGAAGGCCGGACGAGGGGGATACCACTCCTCAGACAGGTCGGATCGCGCGTCGACCCCTAAAGGGGCCGATGCACGTCCTAGACTCGGTCGCGCTGCCCCCCTCGACCGTCCCGCCAGCTAGTCTTCCAGGCCGTCGATAGGGAGCCGGCGTGAGTGGGCTTTGGTGCTCGGGCGATTGGGTCCTCCGTCGAGGTTTGTGGGGGGCGTGGCTGTGGTTGGGTCGTCTCGAGTGCTGGCTCATCGGCCAACGCGAATGCATTTGTCTAGAGCGCCTCCGCCCAGGGGATGATCTTGACCCTTGTCGATACTGCGTGGAGGGCAATGAGGTGAATCATCTCGTCGACGGTGGTGCAGCAATCAGTGAGAATCGCGACGTCGAAGCGCTCCGCGGACTTCGAAATTGCGGTGTGAGTGACACAGTTTTGGGTCATCATTCCGCATAGGAGTAGCTCTGTCACGCCGAGATCGCCGAGCATCGAAGCGAGGGCAGTTCGCTCAAAGCCGTCGGCGAAAGACTTGGTGATGATCGGTGCGTCGGGAGCCGCGGCGAGGATTCGCTCGTGGATCTCCGCGCCCTTCGTGCCCGCATTGAAGAAAGGGGCGATACCCTGGCTGGGGTCGGCGATATGCTGAATATGAATCACCGGTACACCGGCACCGCGAGCCGCGGCAATCGCTGCCTCGATCGCGCGCAGCGTCTCGTCTGTTCTCCACAGGGGAAAGCTTCCACCCGGGAAGTAGTCATTCTGAAGATCGATAACAAGGAGTGCTTTGGTCATATTGTTGTCCTTTGTGTGCCCCACTCGGGCAAACTTAGAGTAGGATGGCGTAACTGGCCCGCGAAGGGCTAAGAGTGACAAAATGTATGCCGGCGTTGACATCGACAGCACCCCCCCAAACCATGGAGATCGGTATCCTCGCCTACGAGGGGGCCCAACTGGCCGCGACTCTGGGTCTCCGCGACCTCCTGGATACTGCTGGCTCGCTCGCGGCCGAGCGCAGCGGGCAGCTCCGGTTGACCGCGAGGGTCCTGGAGATCACGGATCTAAGTGCGGAGCCGGTGAACCTGCTAACAGCGCTGATCCTGCCCCCAAGCCTGAGCCGATCGCGGCCAAAGCCGCTCTCACCTGCGCTCGCGGGCTGGATTAAGGCCCGATACAGCGAGGGCACGCTGCTCTGCTCAGTATGTGCGGGGGCGTTTTTACTTGCCGACTTAGGGCTCCTCGATGGCCGGCGAGCGACGACCCACTGGGCGTTTAGCGAGGTCTTCGCCGCGCAATATCCCCAAGTTCGTCTCGACACCGACCGACTCCTCATCGACGATGGTGATCTGATCACCGCTGGCGGCCTGATGGCATGGACAGATGTAGGGTTACGCCTCGTGAGTCGTTATCTCGGACCAGTTGATCAGCGACAACTATTTTTGCCGGTTGGCGACAACTATTTCTGCCGGTGGGGGCCAGCTGGGAGCGCGTGGCACGCTGGGGGCGAAGGAGCCTCTGCATGGTCACGGACGGACAAGTACGGCTGCTAAGGAGCAAGATGAGCGAAGGAAAGAACCAGGAGGCAGCGGCAGCAGCGGCTGGCATGAGTGTGCGAACGGCGCGAAAGTGGCAGCGAGGTCCGCTGCCATCACAAACGCGGTCATCGCGCGACTGGAGGACACGAAGCGACCCCTTTAAGGGGATCTGGGAGACGGTGATCGAGCCGCTTCTCAAGGTGGATGAGGACGATGATTTTGAGGCCAAGAGACTGATGCAGCTGCTGGTCGATCGGGATCCAGAGCGGTTTTCGATGAGGCAACTGAGGACAATGCAACGGCGTGTCCGCGACTGGAGGGCGGTGCACGGCGAGGACAAGGAGGTCTGTTTTCAGCAGGATCACCCACCGGGAAAAGAGGTGGGGATTGACTTCACGTGCTGCAACGAGCTCGGAGTGACGATCGGCGGTGAGCCCTTTGATCATATGCTTTTCGAATTTGTGCTGGTGGCAAGTACTTGGACCTCCGCAAATATCGCGTACACGGAGACGTTTGAGGCGCTGGTCGAGGGGCTACAGACCGGGCTGTGGCGGCTCGGAGGGGTGCCTAAGCAGCTCTGCCTCGACAACATGTCGGCGGCGACGAAGGAACTCAAGAAAGGCGGGGGTCGCTCCTTCAACAAGCGATTTTTGGACGTTTGCGACCACCTCGGATTTGAGATGGTCCGCAAGATCAACGTCAAAAAACCGCGGGAGAACGGAGCGACTGAGGTCCGTCACGGGCGGACGAAGAAGCTGCTTGTGCAGGAGATGCATCTACGCGGAAGCCGTGATTTTGAGAGCATTGAGGCCTACGGGGTCTTCGTACAGGAGACGATCGAGCATTGCCACAATCGTCATATCGCCAACAGGCTAGAGGAGGAGCGGGTGCTGCTAAGGCCGCTGCCCGCGAAGCCAGTGCCGATCTACACCCGCGTCGAGCCACGTGTGCGCCGCTGGAGTACGGTGAGGGTCTGCTCGCGGGCGTATTCGGTGCCCTCGCGGCTGATCGGCTACATCGTCGAGATCCGGCTATACCCGACGACGGTGGAACTGCGCTATCGGGGGCAGCTTCTCGAGACCTTTGCGCGGCTGAGGGGCGACAAGATGCATCGAATAGACTATCGTCATATCATCCACTCGCTGGTCCGCAAACCTGGAGCCTTCGCAAACTATCGTTACAGGGAAGAACTCTACCCAACACTTGTCTTCCGCCGCGCGTACGATGCGCTGGTCGAATTCCACGGAGAGCGCGCTCATGTGGAGTATCTGCGGATTCTCAAGCTCGCAGCCGAGACCATGGAATCGGACGTCGAGGCGACTCTCCAGGTGCTGCTTGCGAGCCGCACCCGCTTCGACTACGTGATGGTCGAATCGCGAGTCCGTCCGCGCCAGCCGGTGATCCCGATGATCTCGATAGCGCAGCCCGATCTGACGAGCTACGACGCTCTGCTCGGAGGTGCTGCGTGAACAAGCGACCCCCCGATCATGCCGAGATGATCGCGATGCACCTTCGCGCCTTCAAGCTGTCGACGATGGCAGAGGAGCTGGTCCCTCGATTGGTCCAGGCAGGCCAGGAGATGGCCCTACCGACCCTTTCCGAGGTCATCGCGATGGAAGAGGAGGCCCGGCACGCACGCCGTGTCCGACGCCTCCGGAAGGCGTCCAAACTGCCGACAGCCAAGACCTTTGAGACCTTCGATTTTGATCGACTGGGATCGGCCGTCGTCCGCAAGCTCCGCGCTCTCTCGAGTGGTGATTTCCTCGACGAAGCCATCAATATCCTCGGCTTCGGCTTGCCCGGCGTCGGCAAGAGTCACGCTCTCGCGGGCCTCGGTCACGCCCTCATCGAGCGAGGTCGCTCGGTTCTCTGGACCCCAACGTACTCGCTGATCCAGGAACTTCTCGCTGCCAAACGAGATCTCGAACTGCCGAGAAAACTTCGCAAACTCGACAACTACGAACTCGTGATCCTCGATGACATCGGCTACGTCAAGCAGAGTGCCGATGAAGCTGAGATCCTCTTCACGCTGCTCGCGGAGCGCTATGAGCGACGATCCACCGCACTAACCAGCAATTTAGTCTTCAGTGAGTGGGACCGAATTTTCAAGAACAAAATGGCCACGTCGGCGGCGATCGACCGCCTCGTCCACCACTCCGTAGTCCTGGAATTCGACGTGCCTAGCTACCGCACCGAGAAGGCCAAGAGCCGGAAAAACGACTGATGATCACCTATGGGTCGCGACCTGACCCTCACCACAAGAATTCCCACTCGCGAGGTCGCCGCGAGCGGGGTGTGCAAGTCCCGCACCGGCAGAAGTAATTGTCGCTGACCGGAAATTCTAATTGACGTCGATCAGGCCCCATTGAAGCGCGACAAACCACTTCTGCAACTGCCACACCGCCGCCCTCCGGCTCGATCGTCGAGCCGGCCCCATTGAAGCCGCGGCACGTGCACTGTCAGCGTCGCCCCGGGGGGGCCTCCGGCTCGATCGTCGAGCCGGCCCCATTGAAGCTGTGCTCCCGACGGGTATTCGTAGCTCTGGGGCGCCTCCGGCTCGATCGTCGAGCCGGCCCCATTGAAGCTTTGTGTGGAGGCCCACGAGGCGCTCCTCCGGCTCGATCGTCGAGCCGGCCGAAACAAGCGCCGTGCCAACTTTGATGGCGGTACGGTTCACGCATGCCACCGATCTGTTGTCACCTGTGTTGTCACCTAAGCCCCCAGAGGCTTCGGGTTTGTTGGGTTGATTTGGGGAAACTTGGGGAGGACGCGCGGGCGATTTCGTGTTTGATGGTCCGGGCTTAGCTGTGCAAGTGTCTGGCATCGTTATTGATTCACCAAAGCCCGGACCGCGGTTCGATACCTGTCGCGCCCATACGCAGAACGCCGTCTAGGAAGCCCTAGGCGGCGTTTTATGTTCTCATGGGCCTCGTGTTGTCACCTGTGTTGTCACCTATTCGTGATTTTTTTTTCACGATCAAAGGCCGTTAGATATCTCCCGCGGCAAATACCGCAAAGCACGTTCTTGGTCGTGCCCACAACGGCGCGAATTCGGCATGGGTAGTTGACCAGGGCGAAAATGCTCGTATAGTTCGCTCGTGCACACCGCTTCGCTTGTCCTTTTGGGTCTGGGTCTTGCCTTCAGTTCCGCCGGATGTTCTCCGACCTCCGAGACTACGGCCACGACCCCAACTGAGATCACAACTGCAACCGAGGGCAGCTCCTCGGGGGGAGAAACCGACGCGGACTCGACGAGCTCGACAGGATCTGTCTCAACGACCAGTACTGGCAACGGCACGACCGGCACCACCGCTTCAGCTTTCTGCGGCGATGGCATCGTCCAAGATGACGAGCAGTGCGACGAAGGCGAGGCGAATTCCAACAAGGCCGCCTGCACCTCCAGCTGCGTGCTCAATGTCTGCGGCGACGGTCTCCTGCTCAAGGACGTCGAAGAATGCGACGAGGCTGAAGACAACGCCGACGACTCGACCTGCACCTCCGTCTGCACGATCAACGTCTGCGGCGATGGTTACCTGCTCGAGGAGATCGAAGAGTGCGACGAAGGCGAGGCGAACTCCGACAACGCCGCCTGCACTGGCTCCTGCACCGAGAATTTCTGTGGCGACGGCTTTCTCTACGAGGGCGTCGAAGAATGCGACGACGTCGACATTCAGTTCTCAGGGGGCGGCGACGGCTGCTCCGAAAAGTGCAAACACGAGATCGTCTTCTTCCCGTCGATCGATCGCTTCACCGGCGATCTCGGCGGTCGCGCGGGTGCCGATGAGATCTGCCGGTTGGCCGGCAAGTACAGCATCAAGATGCCCTGGCCGATGGACAACAACACGATCTTTCGAGCCTGGATCGCCGATCCAACATGCCCCGTCACGCACCGTTTTCCCCACAGCGATCTGCCCTACGTGCGCCTCGACGGCAAGGTGATCGCCAACGGTTGGAATGACTTTGTGAACGGTCTCAAGTCCGGCGATGCGAGCATGAACGAGTACGGCATCGTCATCAACAAAGACTACGTCCTCCAGGCCTGGACCGCCCTCGACGGCGACGGCTCGAAGATCAGCAACGCCGCCGCCCGCAGCTGCAACTACTGGAAGCTCGAAGGCGATGCCTTCTTCGGTTCTGTCGGTCGAGTCGACCTCGGCGGTAAAAACTGGTCGCAGTGGAAGTCCGGCGGCCAACCTGTCACTCGGGGCTGCCACAAAGAGGCGCATATCTACTGCTTGCAGATCAACTGCGATCTCTACCCTGATTATTGCGAGCCTAATTACTGCGCGCCCTGAGAACAGAGTCACAGCGGGCGCAGGGACGACGACGGGACGCATCACCGTCGTCGTTACCTCGGTCGCAAGCACTTCCTCAACGGGATGCGTTCGCGGACCGAATTCTGCAAAGACAGTCAAGGGCGTGCGCACCCTTGACTGTCGATTACGGCTAGTCGGCGGCTGCGACCGCAGACTCGACGGTCTCGCCGTTGCAGGGGCACGGCCCGGTGGCGGTCGCACCCACGGATTCATTGCTGGCACAGATGACCTTCTCGAGCATGGCCTGGAAGCCGCCCAAGGCGTCATTGTGGGTGAATCCTTGGCCACCGGTCGTCGACGCTACTCGCGCGTATTCGCTCTCGTTGAGCCGGCGGAATGCGGCCTTGGCCTTGCTCTCCGCCAGATAGGTGTGCACGCGCACCTTGGCCTGGGTCGCCACATTGATGGCTTGCGTGGCGGCGGCAATGTCCTCATCACCGGGAGGATTTCCTCCATCGAGGCCCTCGTCACCGAGGAACAACATCGCGCGCTGGGCATTCGGGCGCCAGCTGTGATGCCGCGAGATGTCCTCGATCGCCCGCGCTCCGTCCTCCTGGGCTCCTCCGGACGCTACAGTGCCTCGCTTGCGTCCGCGCATCGCCGACTCCTCGACACCGAGCTCGGTAAGATGCTGGCGAATCGTTGTGTCGAACAGGGTATCGCGGAACCTCCCCTCAATGCCGAGATAGGTCACCTTGAGGTCCGAGGGACACGTCTCCTTCGCCGACTCGATCGCGGCGCTCACCGACTCGCTCAAGCTCACCGCATCGGGTCTCATCGAGACGCTTGAATCGATAACGACGACGAGATCAACCGGCGGGATTTCGGACTCGCTCTGCGCGGCCTTGCCTGCTGGGCAATGACACGGCTGGGGGAACGTGATGATCCGACCAGCGCAGCTCATATTCTCCGTCCCGCGGTGCGTCGACACCCCGCCGTGCTCTTCCGGCGTCGCGACGCCACCGGCGAGGACGTGCGTGTCCTCTGGGACATTAGCGATAGTGATCGAGAACCTCGACGGTTTGTCGTCGACGCCGTTCATGAAGTTCATGGAGAGGAGCTGGTCGATGCTCATCGTCCCGACCAGCGGATCGTGATACCAGAACGACGTCAGCTCCGTCCCTCGGCCTCGACTACCCATAATATGGGCAATGTCGACTGGTTGTTCATCGCCAGCGTAGGTGAAGCACCCCTTGCCGAAGACCGTCCCGTCTTTGTTGAGCACCTCAAAGGTATATGTCGTCGACTGCATCGGCTCCGACGCGGGCTCTGGCTCCGGCGCGGGCTCTGGCTCCGGCGCGGGCTCTGGCTCTGGCGCGGACTCTGGCTCCACAGCGACCGGGGCTTTTGGACTGGTATTGCTGGCTACGAAGATATCGTGCAAGTCATTAGGGTTTGCGCCTCTGATCTTCTCTTGTCGAACCGAAAGCGTAATTGAGACATAGCGCTGACTGTCCGGCAAGTGGAGCAACGCGAGGCCCGTGTCAGAGCCGAATTTCCTCCCGGGATCAGGGGGCGTCGGGCAGAATTCCTGAGTGCCTGATTCATTTCGTCCAGAAATCACCTGAGATTCTTTGTCGAAGAAGATTCGGGCATTATGACCGCCCATCCGTCCCTTTGAGGGCAGAGAACCGCTGTTGAGCAACGTCCAATTCGACAGGTCTAATGCACTCCCGTCCAGGGTCTGGGCGGTAATCTTGATCGTCGTATACCCGGCAGTGCTACCATTAAAAAACCGCGACACCGCCAGGTAGGTGTCTCCACTGGTCGCCCCGTCGCTCGCTTGCGAACTGGCCGCAGATGCCTTGAAACTGCGAAAATCAAGGGTAACAGAGTAGTTATTCTCGCTGCCTCGCCTCCGGAGCATTGGCATGATGCACGTGATGCTGTTGACGGTCCCGGCAACGCTAAAGCGCTTGTCGAGCTGTCCTGAGAGCAGGCGGTTCACCGGAAATGGATGCTCACCGTCAGGCTTTCTCTTCCAAGCGCGATCATTATAGTCGCGCTGATGGTAAGTCACACCAATGGTGCCGCCCAATCCATCAGGTACCTCGACAGTCGATTCAAAGCCCGGATAGCGGTACTCTTGAGTGGCCCAAAACGTTAAATTCGTTGTGCGTGTGTCAGACATCTATCCTCCGATGATCTACTCTCTCCTTAGAGAGAGTTCGCCCGATGGCGAAGCCGCAAAGCCCGACGAAGCTACAAGGCCCGACGAAGCTACAACACCCGATACTACACGGATTCTCTGAAGTCAATGGAAGCTGCGGCAAAAATCGGTTCACCCCCGCGCAGGGTTCGCGGAATAGGGACTCAATGGGTGAGTTCAAGCGATCAGGAGGTTTGGTCCACCTATCTACTTTAAACGCGCACTGCGCGAGGCGTTCCCAGGCCAATCGGATCCGTGAATCGATCCGCGCCAGCGCCTCTATATATCTTTCTGGTGGTTATCGCCCCGCAGACACCTCACTGCCTCCATTCATGACAAAATGTCATGAGTCCTCCGAGAATTCGTCGCCCTGTCGATAACCGAGCGCGGCATCGCATGCCGAACCGAAAATCCCGGGCGATCGGTCTTGGCACGTCCCCTGCACTCTCTAATCGGCGAAGGTCGGAGGCATGAGATGAAGCGCAGGCAAACAAAATCAAATCAATGTAGTTCATCGTGGAGAGGGCACCGTCTCGTACGCAGGATCGTGCTCCTCGAGGTCTGTTTTCTGGCGACCGCCGGCGTCCTCGCCTTTGCGCCCTGGTATGGAGAAGCCCCAGAATCTCGCGCCGAGCGAGAGAGCCGCTGGGCGACAGTCGAGATGCTCGCACAACCACAACTCCCGGCGGGAAACCCCGGAGAGCTCGTCGCCGCAGCAGCTCTGATCGAGACATCCCCCGACGACATCCTGGACATCGAGGACCGCTCAAACCTCAATCCAGCAGCCCGTCGCTCGATCGAATTATTAGAGCAGTGGAGCGAGAGCGGCCGGGGCGTTGGCGAAGGCGAAGACATCGATTCCCGACTGCGACCGATCTTCAACCTGCTCACTCTCAACATGGTCGCCCTCCAGACAGCAGACGGCCCCTCCGATCCTCGCTTTATCGCCGCGATCAGGGCGGCCGTCGCGATCCGCGATCGAGGCGGAGCGATCGCCGGTCTCATCAGTCTGGCCCTCCTTAATAAAGCCCTCAAGACCGTCGAGGAGCGGGGTTGGCCCTGCCCGGCCATCCTCCACGAGGCGCGATTGAGCGATGAGATGGTACTCCCGATCCTCGCCCGCGACATGCTCAGAAGAGAACAATGGCACATTGAGCACACAACAGCGCCGACTTTCCTCGCAGAAGGCGACTTCGAACGCGTCGTAACCGCACTCTCTTTCGATAAGGTCAGAGAGCGCCTTTACGTGCATGCCGTGATGGGCGAGCGTTTTGAACGAGCATTCGCAGCAAAGACTCGCGAGCAGGTCATCGAGTCGCTGCGAGCACCTCCACGAGCAGACGACGCACCGAGCCTCTTCGTGCGAGAGTTCTCCGAACTAGATGAACTGGCGGCGAGGTTCTTCAATCGTATCGACATCTACGACGAGATGCTGCTGAAGATCGATGCACGCGAGGCTGCGCGCGAGGTCTCCAGGACGGAAAAATACCTCGCAGAGCGGAAGTGCAAGCCCGCATCTGCCAGAGTAGGTGTTCAAACTCCGAGTCTCTAGTGACCGTCGGTGCCGACATGGGTGCTATCATTATCACCGCCGTCGGCAAACCGCGAGACCGCCGCAAAATGACGCTCAATGCCCGCAAGTTGGGCGCATCGCTCAACCCTCCTCCGCTCCTGGGCGTCCCGCTCCCTCTTGAGTTCAGCCGCCCGATTGCGTCTCCTCTCCCGCTTTAGGGCCCCTTTCGGGGAGAGGATCACGCTGACGAGATGCGGCCGATCGTTCCGAGAATACGCTGTTACATCGGCATCCTCAAAGCAATACTCGATCGTATCGCGGCCCCCTGGCACCTCTCGAACCCGCCCGAGGAGCAATACCAGCGCTTCGATGACCTCCGCCACAGGAGAAGTAAACAACTGCACACCCGCCAAAGAGGCCGACGCCCCGCGCCTGTGGATGATCATGCCCTGCCCGATCGGCTGCATGGTGAGCCCGACCTCGTCGTATCGGTACACGCCGTGCGCCGCGTGAAAGGCGTGAGGCTCACCTAGGATCGCCTCGTGCTCGTCGGTATCCGTAGTCAGCAGCAGCTCAGGGCGCCCCTCGAAGCGAACTCCATGATGCGGAGTTAATACACAAGCGGGGAGCGTATCGACGACCTCGCTTGGTTCATCGACCTCTCGATGATCATATTTAGACCATACCTCCGCCCACCGCGGTTCGTCGCGCAACCCCGTGAGATCATCGTCTTGACGAACATCCTCGAGGCTCTGATAGTTGAACGAGATCGCGCCCTCGACAGCATCCAGCGCCCCCTCCCTATCGCCTTGCCGCAGGAGCAGACAGGCCAAGTTGTGATAGATCGCCGGATTCTCGGGGGCACGTCGCTTCGCCCACTGCACGTACAGGGGCAGCTTCGCGCCAGCCGCATCCTTCTCGAGATGGCAGAGGATATGGCACAGATTATTCCAGACCCACAGCTCCACTTCGTCGATCTCTGTCGCTGTTAAGAGCAACTCAAATGCCTTCAAGGCCCGAGAAAAGCGCTTTTCATTGGCGAGTTTGGGCATGAGACGGGCCCAGTCCCAAGCTTTTTGTGAATCTGTTAACGTATCGTGGACACGGGCGAATGCTGCTTGCTCGTCCGCACGAAAGGCGGCCTCGGCCAATGCCCGTCGGGCTCGTGTTGAGTAGGCGTTGTTCTCGACGCGATAGATGCGCTGCTCCAGCGCCAGAACAAAACGTTGCCCGACCTCAGTGCACAGGCTGGCCCTACCCAGATCTCCAATCGCAGATTCCCAATTAGGGGTCTCGTCAAGCCAACGCTCGAAGGACTCCAATTGCAAACTCTTGATCAGCCAACGCCCGCGTCGACCATGACATCGACGCGCCGCCTTGCTGTCGACGTTCGGCCCTGAGTAGACCGCAGCGCGCTCGATAATACCATCAAAACAGAGCCGAATAGACGCTCGCGGCTCGTCATCGCGGCCACCTATGCACGAAAATGCATGAGGCATCGACAGCACTCGCTGCTTGATCACGACCAGGTCGTCACAGATGTCGATCGTGCCCTCGCTGTGCTGAACCCACCATGCCCGGCCGATCGACTCCGAGAGACAAAAAGCCACGACTTCGACGCGCAATTTCGCGTGCAAGAAGGCGGCGAGCTCGGGATCCGCGGTGACACGCTCAGAGTCGAGTAAGAGGGTCCTGCAGGGGTTTTCAAGCAGAGTATAGCCAATTCGACCGCGACTCTGGAGATCAAAGGGCGCCAGAAGCTCGGGCGGATCATCCTGCGGAAACCCGCGACTGACCGCCCAGTAGGCGCCAAGCGCAGCAAAGATGGCCTCATTGCTCGCACCTTTGATATAGATTCCAGCCGCGTCTACGGGACCAACAGGATCATCCGAGGATCCCTTTACATGGGTTGATCGCTCTTGCTGAGAATTCGGAGTGTCACGCGGCGGCATCGGCTTCGACCTGCCAAAGTGTACCAATCGCGTTGACTTCGGAGTGGCTCAGCTGTGCATTCCTTGATACATGCCAGGAGGCCCGCTCGGATCCGAGAATATCGCGTTCTGCCGGCTTCTACAGGGCCTGCCTGCCCTGGCAGCGAGATCGCAATTTCACACAGCAGGAGTCCGCCGAAGTCGCCCAAGACCGGATCGCCCTACGCGCACGCCCAGATCCGATACCCGCGGGTCGGGCCATTCAGCCCTCAGGCGCATGAAAGGCCCCCTGCAGGGCCTCGAAGAAGCGCCCTACGTGCAAGCCGTCGACGAGCGCATGGTGTACCTCGATCGACACCGGAAGCGAGCAACGATCGCCGCTCTCGACAAAACGCCCAAAGACGATCTTCGGCACAGACTCGGTCGTCCGATGATTTCGGGCGTGGCTCACCGAGCTAAAGTGAATCCAGGGGATCACTGAAAAATGGATGACCTCGTCGCTGACCCCCAGGCGGAAGCTCGGGCCGGCGCTACGGTGGGCACTGAGCACCGCCCGGGCCGCCTGGGTAAAGACCGCGATCTCTGGGTGATAGTCGACATAGACGAAACCAAAGCTCTCATCTGCGTTCAGAACAGTCGAGCCGCCCGCAACCTGCTCGCAGAGCACCACCTCGTCGCCGCGCATTCGCAGGCGTAGTGCCGGAACGCAATGCACAGCACGCAACCCCGCATGCAGACACGCCAGAAAAAAACTCGTACCAGTCGCCTCGCAGTAAGCCCGCATGGGCCCGGCTTCGACCTCCGAGCAAATATTAAAAAAGGGATCGTCAAAGCCCTTAAAAAATTCGTAGGCAGCCCTGCGCGGCCATTCTTCGAGATCGATGGGCGTTGGCACGCGCGCAGTCTAACCCGAGCGTGCTCCCGGGAGTTCGCCGCCGGGCCCTACCCCGGCGTGATGCAAGCCCCGGATTGATCGCCTGAGCTGTTGTTGTCTGTGCGACATTCGATGCTCTGGCTTTCGACCACGGCGTAGACCGGCACTTCGCCCTTCTTGATATCTGGATGCATATCGCCGAGATCGATCGCGACCTGCTCGGCCTGGGCCGGAAAGAGCGGGATCTTGGTGGTTGCCTGGGCGATCTCCACCCCATCAGGGGCTGGCCCTTTGTAAAAGGTGACGATCGCCCCGGCCGGGAGGACCGCAGTCCCGAGATTTCGCACCAATGCCACCAGCTTAAAATCGTCGACACACTCAGGATAGAGCAGCGCGACGATCGCATCAGGAGCCGCAAACACCGACTCGGGCTGCTTATTTTGCCGGTAGTTATTGAGGTCGGGCTCGCTCCAATTCGGCGCCTCTACGACCGGGATGGTACCGTCTTCGTTGACGTTTGTAATATGATAAGTATGCTGATTCCACACTCGCCGGGTTCGCACCCACGATTTCTTTGGACTGCCAAAGATCCGCAGACCGCGCACGGTTTCATCCCCAGGACAGACGATCCCTAGATTCGCCTTATAGTAGTCATTAGAAACCACCAAAACGTCGGCCTGGCCGTCATTGTCGACGTCTGCAACCACCGGGTACTCCCAGAGCGTACCGGTCGTATTGCAGGTCTTGGGCAGCAGCTCGGAGCCGTCATTGCCGGCGTAGATCCAGAAATTGACCTCGTCAGAGTAGAGCACCTCGGCCGATCCATCCCCCTCAAAGTCAAAGACCGAAGAGCCAGTGATCGCCGAGGATTTATCGCGAGTCTTGCTCGACCAAAGCACGACTTCGCTGTCCTCGACGTCGGGGTCTAGGAGCTTCGCGCCGTTGAGAACGACATACGCGGAGGAGGTCGCGGTGCCGACATCGGGGATGCCGTCACCGTCGAAGTCGGCGATGATCGGCGGTCCGCCACCAAAGGGCGAGAGCGGCGGTTCCCAGGTATTGAGATTGATCTCTTTGCGGATAATTTCGACACCACTCGCTTTGTTGGGATCTGGCCGGTATATCGACAGCGTATGCGGTGATCCAGAGATCGGCTCGACATAGGGCACACTCGGCGAAACGACGACGATTTCGGGCACTCCATCGAGGTCAAAATCGGCGATCCCGTGATAACCGGCAGGGATGGCATCCTCGCCGACGCTCAGATCCCAGAGTTTCACACCGTCGACAGAAAAGGCCTTTTGCCCGGTGAGCACATCGAGAAATCCATCACCGTCGACATCGGCGAAGCCATTGATATAGACGCCAGGCGGCATCGCGGGATCCAGCTCTTCGATGATATCGCCGGTGGCACCGTCGAGCAGGGTCGAGCCGACGAGGATCATCGGCTTGCCGGTCTGCAGAGGATCGGCGATCGCCGGCGCATCATAGCCACAGTGCACGCGTGTTTTGTCGGCCTGCGTCCAGAATTCGCTGCCGTCCGCCCTAAAGGCGATCACCCCGGTATTGCGCGCGTCACCGCCGCTCGGCGCCGCACAGGTGACGATCTCGGCGACGCCATCTCCGTCGAGATCACCAGCTGCGAGGATCGCGATGGGTGCAATTTTATCCTCGACGACCCACTTTTGCTGCAATTCGCCGTCGATCACCGAAAATGCGTAGAGTGATCCAGGGCCACCATTTTGCAAACCGCCAACGTAATCAAAGTGGGCGATCAGGATCTCGGGAATGTCATTTTCGGTGACCTTGCCGTCGCAATCGTCGTCGTCGAGCTGCACGACGACCGGCGGAGAAGCGCTCTCCAGACCGTCAAAATGGTGTCGTAGTTCGATTTCGAAGAGACCAGCCTCGGGAATATACTCACATGCGGGGATGCACGTGATCTCCTCTTGCGGATCGGGGACTTCGCCAGGCCCACACTCCGGGGGGTTGGGCAGGCACTTGCCCTGCTTGTCGATCGTGCCGCCATCACACCCAGGAGCGGGCTCTGGCAGCGGATCGCCGAGCGCGTAATCACAGTACTCCTCATCTGCACAGTCGCCGGCATCGATGCAGTCGGCACCCGGGGCGACGCAGGCCCCAAACGAGCACACCTGCCCGTCTCCGCAACAACTCTGCCCGCAGACCTGGATCGGATCACAGCAGGCGCCGTCGATGCAGACAAACCCAGTCTCGCAGGCGGGCTCGCAAAACAATGCGCCCGTGGTCTCGCTGCTCGACGAACTCATCGAGGTTTCGCTGGCACTGCCACTCGTCGCCGAGGAGGAGCTGCCGGTACCGGTGCTCGTGGCCGTCGAGCCCACGCTCGAGCCCGCGGTCTCCGTCGCGGTCGCTGTCGCCGTTCCGACCGTGGCCGAGCTGTCACCAGCGCTGTCATCACCACAGGCGAGGGCCGCACACGCGCACAGGAGAAGTAAGTTGAGTTTCGCCTCTGGCACCGAGTTCATCGCCGACGATCATCGCGAAGCACACGAGTAACTGCAAGTCGGGCAGGTACTCGGTGGCCCATCAGGCCAGGATGAGGACTCTTCGAGCGCTCACTCACAGATCGAGCCAAGAAAGTCATCGCTGTACTCGGCGGGCTTGCAGGTCCCCGGACAATCGTCGTCGGAGCTACACTCGCCGCAGACCCCGACCGTGAGGAAGTTGAGATCGAGGAGGGTGCAATGTCCCGAGACACAGGTCGCATCGCCCCCCGACGGGCAGAGGCCGTCGTTCGCGACCGAGCCGAGCTCAGCGCAGTATTTGTTGCCGCTGTAGGCAACGACGTCGACGGAGGGGGTGCAGCGGGCGCTGCCGAGACAATCGTCGTCTGTGCGACAGGTGCCGCAAGTCATCGGCAACAGCTCACCGACACCGTCGATCATCTCGGTGCAAAAAAGCGGCTCTTTGCACGCAGCGTCGGACTGACAAAATGAGCCGAGCCCGCCGTCGGTGCACTTGGTCTGCTCGCCCTCAACATCGATCGCACAGGCGATACCTAAGCCCGCGTCGACGCAGTCCTGATCCTCGTCACAGATCCCACAGACACCACTCGGCAGGTCCCCAAGGGGCAGCGGGATCACGTAGCAATTACCGGTCTGGCACTCCTCGGGGCTCGTACACTCCGCACCATTTGGCAGGCCGTCGGGGTTGGGATCGGTGACGCCCGATCCGGATGAACTCGACCCCGATGACCCGGAGGTACCCGACGACCCAGAGGTGCCCGACGACGACCCGGTGCTGCTGTCCGTATCATCATCGCTGCTGTCGCCGTCCGTATCACTGTCTGAAGAGACAGTTGTCGGTGAACTCAGGCTCGAACCACTGAAGGACGTCGACGTCGACTCCAGCGGCTTGGCGCAGGCGATGGAGGCCGCGCTCAGGAGGAGGGCGGCGGCGAAGAGCGAACGCTTAGATAAAATCTGCATGTTGATGCCTCGCGCACACTATCGCGCGGGATCGCGCGAGTGCGCAAGTGCTCAATTCGGGCCCACAGGGCACCGCAGAGCCTCCAAGCTGCTCGCGATCAGCTAGAGAGCGCGAAGGGGTCTTCGAGCGAGGCGATGCGCGGCCCGAAGATCTCGGCACCCTTGTCGGTGATCACGACGATGTCCTCGATGCGGATCCCCCACTCACCGGCGACATAGAGACCTGGCTCATTGGACATGACCATGCCGGGCCTGAGCAGAGTTTCTTCGCCGCCGACGAGGTAGGGATCTTCGTGAACCTGAAGGCCGATGCCATGACCAAGTCGATGGGTGAAGCGGCGGTACGCAGGACCATGCCCTGCACCGTCGATGACGGCCCGGGCGATCGCATCGATCGAGGCGCAACTGACCCCCGGACGCATCGCCTCGAAGGACTTGGATTGGGCCTCACGCACCGTCGCCCAGGCCTTTGCGAGCTCTGGCGGCGGTCTGCCGACAAACCAAGTTCGGCTGATATCCGAGCGGTACCCCTGCAGAGACCCCCCTGTATCGACGAGTATGCCCTCGCCCGGCATGAGCTCGCGCTCGTGCTGAGTGCCGTGCGGAAAGGCTGCGTTTGAGCCCGCCAAGGCCAGTACCCAAATTTCGCTGAGGCCGGCGGCCGCCTGAGCCCCCCGGACCATCGCCGCGATCGCCGACTCTCGCATGCCCGGAACAACTCGAGTCGCGACCTCGCGAAGCGCAGCTTTGGTCGCCTCGTTGGCGCGCTGCAGGAGGGCGATCTCCGCGGGGCTCTTGATCATGCGCGTGTGTCGAATGACACCGGGATCGATCGCAACGTCGACGCTTGGCGCAGCTCTCCGCAGGCCGTCGACGACAAAGAGGCGCATCACGGGATCGATCGCAATCCTTTTAAATGCACCTACGCGGGCCGCCAATGCACGATTGGGGCCCTCATGCTCCTCCCAGAGATGGATCGCACCAGCGCCGGAGACCTGCTCCTGGAGACTTCCGGCCTCAAATGCGGGACCAATCCAACTCGCCTCATCGGCGAGCGGCAGCAGATAGAGGAGCGGCCGCTCGCTCTGCCGCCAACGGATGCCGGTGAAGTAGAAGAGGCTCGGACCTGCCTCGAGGAGCAGAGCGTCGATGCCAGCCTCGGCCATGCGCTCACGGACACGGCGGCGGCGATCTGCGTACTCGTCGGAGCCGATCCCTGGTACCGCGTCGCAAAAGCCTTGGAGCCCGCTAAAATCTGGTTCATCAGGGGTTTTCGTGCCCTGCTCAGGGCCCGCGGATGTACCCGGCGCGACTAGTTTGGAGCGCGGACCGCAGGCGCTGGCGAGCACAAAGCCACCGAGCGAGAGGCCATGCAGGATCCGACGACGTGTCCATGAGCGAGCGATACAGACCATTTAGCACAGCCCTGCGTCGATGTCCGACGCTTCTCCGCCCCACCGTCCGCGCCTCGCCACCGCCTGCCCTCCCCCACACACGTCCACTATTTTGGGGGAAGCCGTTGCTTGCGCTTTAATCGGACCGCTTCTGGCCAATGAATTGATAGTAGGGCGCTCGAAGAAACGGCACATAGGGGATCTTACTGCGTCCTTCTTGGAGGTGTAGTTCGTCAACATGTCGTCTTAGCCACGGCAAATGGTCGGGGGAGAGGAAAACGCTGTCCGTCGAGAACCATGGCTGCCAAAGAGTTCGCGAAAGCCATCGTTGTTGTTTGAGGCCTTCGGGGGCGTATTTTCTCCCGACATAAAAATCGACAACGCCGATATATCCACCCGGTTTCAGCATCGCAACTGCATTTTCAAGTGCCGAAAACCAATCGGGGATCATCGTCAGAGAATAGGAAAACGTCACGATATCGGCCATTCCCCCAGGAGGGCGAAACGTCGTGGCATCGGCAGCAATCGCGGTGACATTGCTCCACCCACGGGCCTGAAAGCGATCGGTGGCGACCTTGAGCAGCGACTCAGAAAGGTCGACGACGTAGACTTGTCCAAGTTCTCCAATTTCGTCCGCAAGGCTTTCGATATTGGAACCAGTGCCCCCGCCCATATCGACCCATACGGCGCCAGCGGGTTTTGGAATTTTGGTATAGAGTTGTTCGCGCCCCTGGAGTAGTCGGCGACGAAAGTCATCGTACCCGGAGGCTTGCCCGCCGTAAAAACTCTCCATGCGCTGTGCGTGATCCTCGCCTCGAACTGGTTTAACCAGCATATGATAGAGGATTTTCATGTCGGAAGTGAATGCCATGGAGTTGCGCTGGGAGGGTGAAGGTCGATCGTCAAACCAACTAACGTCAGACGTTTAGATCGGCGATGTAAAAGCTGCCGTAAGTGTGAACGCGATCTCGTTTGTGGAGTTCTTCGGCCAGGTCGGTTTGGTACGTCAACAGCTCGTGAACATTTTGGATCTTTCCTTCGTGTTTCACTTGGACTTGGTCAATGAAGTCCGTTCGCAAACCACCACTTCGCCAGATTATCCTTGCTCCGGGGGCCGCGCGATCGAGGATGGCTTGCCACTCCGATTCCAGTAGCGGAAAGAACTGGTCGCTCAGCCAATCCATATGGTCAAGCAGAATAAAGCGGGTAATCGTGCCGTCGTGTTTTTCAAGAAACCCCTGGACCAAATCCGTGTGTGTCGAAACCCGATCGACCATTCCCTCCTTGAGTCGCTCGAAATTTTCTTCTTTGAGGTACTCAGGGCAGCATTCCCGTGTGTACTCGCCCTTCATGTAGACTCGCCAGAAGTAGTTGTCGCCCACCGGTAGCGAAACAAGCGCAGTCTCCGTGCAGTCATGGATAAATTTAAACACTCCGCCGGGGTACTGTGTTTCGATTTGGTGCCGTTGAGCCTTCGGGACCCCCAGCATCGACATGATTGTATCCCGGTTTATGGCGGATCGTA
>Ga0256845_1001012_pt1 | contig 23920 bp, 18 predicted proteins | sample RiftiametaG_FD_189101 | JGI IMG/M metagenome (GOLD analysis project Ga0256845, IMG submission 189101) | Tube worm associated microbial communities from hydrothermal vent at the East Pacific Rise, Pacific Ocean - Riftia | ecosystem: Host-associated > Annelida > Integument > Unclassified ... | reverse complement strand
TTTGTTTTTACACTCTCTTCGTTAAAATAATTTACCGTAACCAGTTATGCTAAATTATTTTGCCTTAATAATGCAAAAAACAATTCAATCTAATCTAGACGCATATTATAGTTAAACTGGTATAATTAAAAAGTTGCATTTGTGACTTGAATTCAGCTGTCTTTCAGATACTAAAAAAAAATTCTTACTAAGAGAAAATAAATGTTATGAAAAAAATACTACTTGCGTGCTCTATTTTCCTTTTAGGAAATCAAATTATTAATGCTCAAACGCTTTCTGCTGGAGATATAGCTATAATTGGTGTAAATGAAGATGCTGGTCCAGTTGCTGGAGAAGATCATAGTTTTACATGGATTGCACTTAAAGCAATACCTGCTGGTGAAATCATTTATTTTACCGATCAAGGAGTAAATATTAACTCTATGACTTGGTTTGGAAATACTGAAAATCACTATAGTTGGACTGCACCTTTAGGAGGGATATCTTGTGGCACTATTGTACATGTTTATGAAGATGGTTCTACTAATAATCTAGTTGCAATTGGTGGAGGAACGATGTCAGGTATACTTTTTGGTTCTGGATGGAACTTAAGTAGTGGAGACCAAGTCTTAGCTTATCAAGCTACTGGAGCAAGATCAGCTATTGGTAGTACAACTTTTATAGCAGGAATTCATTTAAATGATGATTTATCAGATGGAGAATCAAACGGATGGACAACGACAACATATAACTCAACTGGAGTTGCTCAATGTCACTTACCCCCCGGATTAACTGATGGAGTTAATTGTATTTCTTTGCACAGCCCTGCGAGTCATGAAAATGATAATAATAAATATATAGGGACATTAACGGGAACTGCTGCTACACTGAGAGCATTAATCAACTCTCCATTTCCTTCAGGTAACTGGAGTGGAGATAATGGATCAACTGCAACAGTTAGTATTTCTGTCGGGGCTTACTCTCCATCAGTAACTTGTCCTGCTCCCTGTACTAATCCAAGTGTACCATCACCAACAGTCTTAACAAATAATATTTGTCCAAGTACCGATGTAACTTTATCGTGGACGGGAAATTTAAATGATGCAACTCTTTGGCATATATATACTTCATCTTGTGGAGTAACTCAATTAGCAACCACAGCAAGTAATTCATTAGTAGTTTCACCATCTGTTACGACTACTTATTACATAAGAGGAGAAGATGGAGCAGGTTGTGTAGATGAATCTACAGGGTTATGTGGTTCCTATACTGTTATAGTAGATAAAACAGCGTCAAGTATTACTTCTGCAACAGCTAGTACAAACAACGTTTGTGCAAGTACTTCAGTAGATGTAACTGCTAATGGTGTAACTGCTGGTTCAGGAGCTACTTTAACTTGGTACACAGGTGCTGGAGGAATAGGTTCTAACCTAGGTGGATCTAACCCTTTAAGTGTTAGTCCAGCTACAACAACAACTTATTATGCTCGTTTAGCGGGAACTTGTAACACAGTTGAAACGTCAATTACTGTTATAGTTTTACCTGCTATTGATACATCGACAACTACAAATGGTTTCGATATAACTTCTAACCAAACAGGAGCAACTTATCAATGGATAAATTGTAACAATGGTAGCACAATTATTGCAGGGAAAACAAATGCTACGTACACTGCAACTGCAAACGGAGATTACGCCGTAATTGTAACAATGGGTTCTTGTTCTGATACTTCGGTTTGTGTAAACATTAATGTTTTAAGTATTAACGAAAGTAGCTTCGGGAAAAATATTCAGCTATCTCCAAATCCTACTAATGGAAACGTAACGATTTCTAATATTGAACCTTCAATTACAACAATCAGTATATTTGATGTTACAGGAAAAAAAGTTTACAGCTTGAGTAATATTAATAAATCAGAAGTTCAAATTTCATTAACTGATTTCGGTAAAGGAGTTTATTTTGTTAAACTAACAGGCAATCAGCAACAAAAAGTAATTAAACTGATAAACAGGTAACCAAATCATAACTAATTATTACCCCTATGTAATTCTAAATATTACATAGGGGTTTAAGTAGTAAAAATGAAGATTAGTTCATTAAATAAACATAGTGTGGCAAGAATCGATTACGGAAAAAAAAGGGATTAAAATATTTTAGAGAAAAATAATATTAAAAAATGGTGGCTTAACACCTAAATTTAGATAATCTTACTCAATACAATATACACCTTATGATTATACAGTCAAAAGCGGTGACGAGATTAAGGATGTTTTTTTTTCTTAACTTAAATCAAAAAATATTTTCTTTACTACTATTATTAGCTGTCCTTACTACATCTTGCAAGGGAGCACATAAGCAAATTTCTCTTAATAAGGAAGAAAGTATTCAGCTATCCATACCCGACTCTTTAAGTATTACGGTCAAAGCAATTAATTTAAGTGAGGATGTTATACCATTTTAACTATAAGATAAGTCATTTATCCTGTTTGTTTTTACACTCTCTTCGTTAAAATAATTTACCTTAACCAGTTATGCTAAATCATTTTTCCTCGATATTGCAAAAAACAATTCAATCTAAATTAGACTCATATTATAGTTAAACTGGTATTAGTCATTTTTCAACTAAAAATGACGAAATTTTAATCCTTGTTTATAAAACGAATGACTCTTTAAGTCTCAATCATCTTTTATTTAGCAAACAGCTAAAGTTAGATGAAAAAATACGAGAGAAAAAATTTTGGATTTCAACAGGCAGTAACTTAATTGAAAGTGATTTACTCTTTTTCCTTATTGAGCAAGACTCTGAAACTCCAATTGAACAAATAGATCCAATAATTAGGGTCTATTACCAACAAATAATTTCTGCTTTCAAAAACAGAGATTATTTAGAAATAGAGAAATATCTTGGGGATGAAGATCTATTAGGCGTGAAAATAATTACAGCATTAGGTAAGAAACACCCAGTAAAATTCAACTTCAGCGGAATTCAACGGCTTGACAAATATGAATATTCAATCAATATTGGAGAGTAACATTTAACCTGTCATACGCCTTTTTCATCCTGTCTTCTGGTACGCAGAGAGAGAGTCTAATAAAACCTTCTCCATTAGAACCAAAAATCATCCCAGGGGTGAAAAAAACATGCCTTTCGGCTAAAATCTTGTCTATAAACGCGGGAATGTCTTGTATAGCATTATCTGCTTTTGGCTTTGCCCAGACAAATAAACCTTCTTGAGAGGTATTGTACTCAAAGCCAAGTAAATCAAGAATTTTATAACACCACTCTCTTCTAATGGCATAAATAGCATTGCGTTCTTGGTGCCAAGCATTGTCTAGCTGTAAAGCTTTGATAGAAGCTTCTTGAATGCCTTTAAACATCCCAGAATCAATATTACTTTTCACTCGAAGAGCAAGGTCTACATATTCTTTTTTACCCAAAAACATCCCTACTCTCCAGCCAGCCATATTATGTGATTTAGAAAAAGAATTAAATTCAATGGCTACCTCATCCGCACCTTTCAAAGAAAGGATACTTATTGGTCTTTGTTTGTTCAGTACAAGGCTGTAAGGATTGTCGTGGCACAAAAGAATTTTGTGTTTTTTAGCGAAAGCGATATACTGCTCAAAAACATCTTTACGGGCAGGAGCTCCAGTTGGCATATGTGGATAATTGAGCCACATGATTTTGACTTTAGATAAGTCTTGTTTTTCTATTTCATCAAAATCTGGATACCAGTTATTGCTTTCTTTAAGGTCGTAATAACAGGTTTTCCCTCCTAGTAACCTGGTAAGAGAAGTATAAGTAGGGTAGCCTGGATTAGGGACTAAGACTTCATCTCCAGGATTCACAAAAGCCAATGTGACGTGTAGAATTCCTTCTTTAGAACCCATCATAGGTAATATATTGTCTTTAGCGTCTAGTTGAACATTATAAGTGCTTTTGTACCAGTTAGCCATTTCTTCTCTTAGCTCTGGAATACCTTTGTAGGCTTGATATCCATGATTACTGTGGCCCTTAGCACTATCTGAAAGTTCTTGTATTACACTTTCATCAGGGGGTAAATCGGGGCTCCCAATTCCAAAATTGATAACATCCTTCCCTTCGGCTATCATTCCTCTAATGTCCTCTAGTTTTTGTGCAAAGTAATATGCTTTTACGCCAGTTAGGCGGTCTGCTGCCGAAATAATCATTTCTCTATCTTGTATGCTTCTAATCCTGTGTAATCTATTTCAAATTTTTTGTACTCACCCAATATTGTAGGATTAACTACAAGTTTAGATAAGTTTTCATAACATTTTAATACTTTAATGTAATCATCATACACACAGTCGATATAAAAAGTGTATTGATCTGGTTTGCCAATAATTGGTATTGAATGTATACTAGATAAATTCACATTATTACCAACAATAATCTCTAAGGCTTTTGCCAAAGCACCTACTTGATGAGGCAACTCAAAGCTTAATGTTGATTTGTTAAGTTCTGCACGAGGGTGATAATGTTTTTGTTTTTTTGAGAGGACAAAAAATCGTGTATAGTTGAGTTTAATTGTCTCGATGCTAGGGGCTAATATTTCTAATCCATACCGTTCTGCCGCTAGTTCTCCAGCAATTGCTGCTACGCCTTTTAATTGGTTTTCTTTAATGTCTTTAGCGGCATCTGCTGTGTCGTGATATTCTTTAATACTTATGTGAGGGTACTCGTTAAGGTATTCTTTGCATTGTAGTAATGCCATATAATGAGATTTTATTTCTGTAATTTGAGTGATGTCCTGCCCAGGTAAAACCATCAAATTTTGCTTAATACGCAATTTATACTCTCCAACTATATTTAAGCCATAATCTTGAATTAAAGAAAAATTAGGCAAAATATAACCTGCAATAGAATTTTCGATAGCCATTAAAGCATAGTCTACTTCTCCCTTGTCTAGTTTTTCGCAAACCTCACGAAAAGTATCATTACAATCAATCGTAAAATTTTCGGTTTTAAAAAAAAACCTAGTGGCAATGTCATGAAAGGAAGCATTACCTCCCTGTATAGCTACTTTCATTAATCAAATAATTGTCTAGCTTCATTTTTGACAATAGCCAAAGCAGCATATACTGGATCAATTTTCTCCTGTGCCATTCGCTCAAAAATTGCCCTTGCCAAATCAATAGATGTGTTTTCTCCTGAGATTCTAGAAGACGCATCGTTAATAAGCATTGTGAGGGATTCTACGGCTTGCTTTACTGCTGACCATGCAGTATCACTTAAGTACATCTGCTGTGCATAGTTATGAGTAAATTCTTCTCTGATTTCTTGTAATAAAATAGCGTGTAAATGTGCCGAAGTAAATGAAGCATCATTTACTCTTAATACAAGGTTATTAGGAGAAATCCTTTCTAAAAATAAACACATACGTTCATAAGCCTGCAAACGAATAGGTAATACAGTTTCTTGTACATTGAGCTTTTTGTCAATCATTTTGATTTTAGCTTCTTTGTCCAAAAAAGACTTCATAGCCAAGTACATAGCAAAAAGAACCAAAGTGGCAGGGATTGTTGCTGTTAAAAATAATGTAATGTTTTCCATAATGATGAATATTTAATAATACTGCAAATTATAAAAAATCACAGCAGTATGAAAATCTTTTGTGTAAACAGTTTTTGATTCAATAAAAAAGAGCTTCTAATTTTCATTAAAAGCTCTTTTTTTTTCAAATATAATGAGCATACTACATATGCAAAGACCTATTATCTGTTGCTGCCAAACACGCCTCTTTTATTGCTTCTGTAAATGTTGGATGAGCATGAGATATTCTCGTTAAATCCTCTGCTGATGCCCTAAATTCCATTGCTACAACTGCTTCAGCAATCATATCTGCAGCTCTAGGTCCAATAATATGAACTCCCAAAATCTCATCTGTGTCTTTATGAGCCAATACTTTTACCTGCCCGTCTAAATCCATAGATGCTCTAGCTCTACCTAATGCCTTAAAAGGGAAAGCACCTTTTTTGTAAGGAGTTCCGTTTGCTTTTAACTCTTCTTCGGTAGCACCAACTGCGGCTACTTCTGGCCAAGTATATACAACACCTGGGATTAGGTTATAATGAATGTGAGGGTGTTGTCCTGCTAATTTTTCAGCTACAAATACACCTTCTTCTTCGGCCTTGTGTGCAAGCATTGCCCCTTTTATAACATCACCAATAGCATAGATATTAGGAACAGAGGTTTGTAAATTTTCATTAACGTCTACCCTACCTCTTTCATCTACTTTTACTCCAGCATTTTCTAATCCTAAGCCATCAGTATAAGGTTTACGACCAATAGAGACTAAGCAATAATCTCCTTTGAAGGTGATTTTTTCTCCTTTAGCATTTTCTGCTTCTATAACAGCTTGTTTACCTACTGTTTTTACACTTGTTACTTTGTGTTTGAAATGAAAAGTAAAACCTTCTTTTTTCAAAACTTTTTGAATTTCTTTACCAAGCATTTTATCCATTGTAGGGATAAGTGCATCAGCATATTCAATTACTTCTACCTCAGCACCAAGTCGTGCATACACAGACCCGAGCTCTAAGCCAATTACTCCACCACCAATAACGATGAATTTCTTAGGCACTTCTTTTAGCTTTAAAGCTTCTGTAGAAGTCAATACTCTCTTTTTGTCAAATTCTACAAATGGCAACATCAACGGTTTAGATCCTGTTGCAATAATTGTATGCTTAGATTGAATTTCTTTTGATTTTCCTTTGTCATCTGTTACCTTAATAGTAGTAGCGTTAACGAAAGAACCTACCCCTCTCAGCACTTCTATTTTATTTTTTTTCATCAAATAATCAAGCCCAGCAGTAGTCTGAGAAACTACGTCATCTTTACGCTGAATCATTTTTGCCAGATCAATTTTAGGTTTGCTAATTTTAATACCGTGGGCTTCAAAATTATGCAGTGCATTATGATAATGCTCCGAAGAATCTAATAAAGCCTTAGAAGGAATACACCCTACATTCAAGCAAGTTCCGCCAAGGGTAGAATATTTCTCAATAAGAGCTGTTTTAAAACCCAGTTGAGCACACCTTATTGCTGCTACATATCCCCCAGGTCCTGATCCGATTATTGTTACGTCGTACATATTTTATGTGTTAAGTTTGTACAAAATTCATTGTATTGAAATTCAGTTTTATCCTTATATCTCTAATAACATCCTAGAAGGATCTTCAAGTAATTCTTTTAGTCTGTATAAGAAGCTTACTGACTCACGACCATCAATCACTCTGTGATCATAAGAAAGAGCCAAATACATAATTGGGCGAATTTCAACTTGACCATTAATTGCTACTGGGCGTTGTACAATATTATGCATGCCTAATATAGCTGATTGTGGAGCGTTAATGATTGGCGTAGATAACATAGAACCAAATATTCCACCATTAGTAATAGTGAAAGTTCCTCCTGACATATCATCCATTGTGATTTTACCATCTCTACCTTTTCTTGCCAAACGTACTACTTCTTTTTCGATTCCTGCAAAAGAAAGTTTTTCCGCATTTCTGATAACCGGCACTACTAATCCTTTTGGTGTAGATACAGCAATAGAAACATCTACATAATTATGTTCGATAATTTCATTGCCATCTAACTGAGCGTTTACTGAAGGCCACTCTTGTAGTGCCAGAGCACAAGCTTTTGTAAAGAATGACATAAAACCAAGATTGACTTCATTCTTTTCTTTAAACATCTCTTTGTATTGCTTTCGCAAATCCATGATAGGCTTCATGTCTACTTCGTTAAAAGTAGTTAGCATCGCCGTTTCATTTTTTACAGCCACCAAGCGACGTGCAATTGTCTTACGCATTCCAGACATTTTTTTACGCTCTTTAGAACGCTCACCTAATACTACTGGAGCAGAGGCTTCTGGCTTAGTTACTGGTTTTTGGGTAGTTTTTTGTGCTTTCTCTGCATCTTCTTTTGTGATCCTTCCACCTACTCCTGTACCTGTTACGGTAGCAGGGTTAATTCCTTTTTCAGATAAGATTTTAGCGGCAGCCGGAGAAGGATGTCCAGCAGCGTGAGAAGTGTCACTAGTATTTGCTGTGCTTGTAACTGGAGTAGTAACCGATCCTGTTACAGGTGCTTCACCATCCATCACCTCTATTTTGGCGATAATTCCTCCTATTTCGATAGTATCACCTTCTTGTGCTACGTGTCTCAAAATCCCTTGTGCTTCCGCAGGAAATTCAAAAGTAGCTTTATCCGATTCTAATTCGCAAATTTCTTCATCCATTGTTACAAAATCCCCATCGACTTTGAGCCAACCTCCAAGAGTAACCTCTGTAATTGATTCACCTACTGGAGGTACAATCATATCTTTTATCTCACCAGTGCTTTTTGGTGCTGCACTACTTGTAGTAGTCGTAGTTGGTGCAGAAGCTGTGGCAGGAGCTTCGGCAGGTTCTATTGTTGCTATGACAGCACCGATTTCTACTACATCTTCTTCTTGTGCCTTAATACGAAGTATTCCACTTGCTTCAGCAGGAAATTCTTGTGTTGCTTTATCAGTTTCTAGCTCTACAATAATTTCATCTACTTCAACATAATCGCCATCGGCTTTAAGCCATTGTGCAATTGTTACTTCAGTTATTGATTCCCCTATTGAAGGGATTTTCATTTCAATAGCCATGATATATTTATTTTAAGTATTTTTAAATTTATTTTTTTAATGTAAATGCTCTTGTCACAAGATCTTCTTGGCGTTGTTTGTATATATTAATATAACCCACAGCAGGAGAGGACGATGCTTTTCTTGCTATTACGTTTATATTAATTTTGTTATAGAATCTTCTTAAAATAAATGCCCAAGCTCCTTGGTTTTCTGGCTCTTCTTGTGCCCAAATAATCTCAGCACCTTTGTATTTATCTATTTCTTTCTGAATTTGTTTTTCAGGTAATGGATAAAGCTGTTCTACTCTTACAATAGCGACATCTTTTCTTTTTTCTTTTTTCTGACGTTCTAATAAATCGTAATACACTTTTCCTGAACAGAATAAAATACGTTTCACCATTTTAGCGGAAGCGTATGAATCTGTAATTACTTCTTTAAATCCACCTTTTTTGAATTCTTCCAATTTAGAAACAACCATTGGATGACGAAGCAATGATTTAGGCGACATTACAACCAAAGGCTTATGGAATGGGCGAGCCATCTGGCGACGTAAAGCATGAAAATAATTAGCTGGGCTCGTGATATTAGTCACTTGAATATTATCAGCCGCACACATATCTAAGAAACGTTCAAGACGTGCAGAAGAATGTTCTGGTCCTTGTCCTTCCTGTCCGTGAGGCAATAACATTACCAAGTCATTTTGTTTACCCCATTTTGTCTCTGTTGTAGCAATAAATTGATCAATCATCACTTGGGCTCCATTTGCGAAATCACCAAATTGTGCTTCCCAAATGGCTAAAGTTTTAGGATGTGCCCACGAATATCCGAATTCAAAACCTAAAACACCATATTCTGATAATAATGAGTTATATATTTCGAAAGGTTGATAATCACCTTCCATACCGTTAAGGTAATTCCAAGATTCATTAGTTTCTATATCTTTAATTACTGCATGACGAGATGAGAAAGTTCCACGTTGTACATCTTGTCCTGTAAGGCGAACAAAGTTTCCGTCTAACATTAAAGAGCCTAAAGCCAATAATTCCGCAGAAGCCCAATCCAACTCTTTTTTATTAAAGAACATCTCATTACGAGATTTCATTAAATTATTAATCTGCTTTAGTGTTTTGATATGTTCAGGGACATTTGTAAGTGCTTTAGCAACTACTGCAATCGTAGTGTCTTTAATCCCTGTAGCAGGTGATTTTTCAAAATCTTTTTTAGTAGATCTACGCAGTTCTAACCATTCTTTTTCAGTGGCCTGAAATTTATATGGTAATCTTTCTTGTTTTACCATATTAAGTCGGTCTTGCAATAAAGCCCTAAACTCTTTGTCCATTTGCTTGGCAACCTCTGCCTGTATATCTCCTCTAGCAATAAGCTGTTGAGTATATATTTCACGAGGGTTAGGATGTTTGGCAATAGTAGCGTATAACTTAGGTTGAGTAAACTTAGGCTCATCAGCTTCGTTATGTCCATGCCTACGGTAGCAGACCATATCTATGTGTACATCACGGTTAAATTTGTTACGATACTCAATTGCCATTTGCATACAGAATACAACTGCCTCTGGATCATCTCCGTTAACGTGAAATACAGGAGCGTCAATTACTTTAGCTACATCTGTACAATATATAGATGATCGAGCATCTTCATAATCTGTTGTAAAACCTACTTGGTTATTGATGGTGAAGTGGATTGTCCCACCAGTTTCATAACCTTTTAATTTTTGCATTTGCGCTATCTCATATACAATTCCTTGACCAGCTACTGCCGCATCACCATGTATTAAGATAGGAATAATTTTATTTCTATCCCCATTATATAGTCTGTCCCCTTTAGAGCGAACCAATCCTTCTACTACAGGGTTTACCGCTTCTAGGTGAGAGGGGTTAGGACATAATTGCAAGTAAACACTCTCTCCTGATGGTGTTTCGATTTCTGATGCAAATCCCATATGGTATTTTACATCTCCATCTCCCATGCCTTCGTCAGGTGCTACTCCTTCAAATTCATTAAAAATCTGCTCGTATGTTTTGCCCATAATATTGGCAAGTACATTAAGACGGCCACGGTGAGCCATTCCAATCACAAATTCTTTTACCCCTAATTCTGCTCCTTTGTTTACCAATGCGTCTAATGCTGCAATAGTTGTTTCTCCACCTTCTAGTGAAAAACGTTTTTGACCTAAATATTTAGTGTGTAAAAAATTTTCAAAAACTACTGCTTCATTAAGCTTAGATAATATTCTTTTTACATTATTAGCTTCAGGCTTATATGCCAAAGATTCTTTTTCAATTTTCTTACGGAACCAATCTAATCTATCTCTATGGCGGATATACATATATTCAAAACCAATAGTTCCTTCATATATTTTTTTGAGAGCTACTATAATATCTTTTAATTTAGCAACACCAATTCCTATTTCTTTTCCTACCTGAAAAGTGGTTTCTAAATCAGCGGTGGATAAACCAAAATCTTCAAGATCTAGTGCCGGTTTTCTATCCTTACGCTCACGCACAGGATTTGTTTTGGCACGTAAATGCCCACGAGAACGGTAAGCCCTTATTAGCTTATAAACTTTTACTTCTTTTTCGTTAAAAACACCTCCGCCAGTATTATCGCTTTCGCCAAATTGAGCCGTAGAGAAATCATAACCTTCAAAGAAACGAGCCCAAGACTCATCAACTGAGCTAGGGTCTTCTTGGTACTTCACATATAGCTCATCTATATAAGTAGGATGTGCATTAGAGATGTAAGAATATTTATCCATTGTTGTTTTATTCGTAATAAATCTCTCAAATGTAGGGAATGTGCACAAAGTATCATAATCGCAAACACGCTTTAACAAATATTTAATTGTAGGCTATTTGTCAAAATAATTGAAACACCCCTCTTTGATTGTTTAAAACAGATAAATGTAGTTATAAAATAATATTTTTGACAGAAGTATTTTTTTCATAAGTACGGTCTACTAAATCTTTCTTGGATCGGACGTCCCAAACTTTTTTTTTAAAAGCTCTCGCTGAACCTCTAACTCTATTTCTTTATCACTAATACCAGTTTAACTATAATATGAGTCTAATTTAGATTGAATTGTTTTTTGCAATATCGAGGAAAAATGATTTAGCATAACTGGTTACGGTAAATTATTTTAACGAAGAGAGTGTAAAAACAAACAGGATAAATGACTTATCTTATAGTTAAAATGGTATTATACCAGTTTAACTATAATATGAGTCTAATTTAGATTGAATTGTTTTTTGCAATATCGAGGAAAAATGATTTAGCATAACTGGTTACGGTAGATTATTTTAACGAAGAGAATGTGAAAAACAAACAAGATAATTGACGTAGATTATAGTCAATATGGTATTAGTAGACGGACGCACATTCGTGGAAATCCTTTTCTTTTTCATTAAAATAATGAAAAAGAAAAGATTGGAAACAGGAAACCCGAGCCCACGAGCCCGCCTTTTTGGCGAGTGGGGAAATACCCAAATTTTATTTTGAGTCTAACTTTAGACCTAAGTCTTTAAGTTGCTCATTGTCAACTAAAGAAGGTGAGTCAATCATAACATCTCGTCCAGAGTTGTTTTTGGGGAAGGCGATGAAATCACGAATTGAATCTACACCACCAAATAATGAACAAAGTCTGTCAAAACCAAACGCAATACCACCATGAGGAGGTGCTCCATATTCAAATGCTTCCATGAGAAATCCAAATTGCTCTTTTGCTTCTTCTTCTGTAAACCCTAAGTGCTTAAACATAAGCTCTTGTGTTGCCTTATCGTAGATACGGATAGAACCTCCACCTACTTCTACCCCATTTATGACCATATCATAAGCATTGGCACGTACAGCACTTGGCTCAGTGTCAAGTAAGTGTATATCTGTCTTATGAGGAGAGGTAAATGGGTGATGCATAGCATGATAGCATTTTTTTTCGTCATCCCATTCTAATAATGGAAAGTCGATTACCCAGAGGCAAGAGAAGACGTTTCTGTCTCGTAAGCCTAGACGTTCTCCCATTTCTAATCTTAATTCTGATAGTTGTGGTCGCACATTTTTTTCGCTTCCGCTAAGGACTAACAATAAGTCACCTTTTTGGGCATTCATCTTAGTTGCCCATGCTTTAAGGTCTTCTTGCGAGAAGAATTTATCTGCTGATGATTTGTAAGTACCGTCTTCGTTACATTTAACATAAATCAATCCTTTTGCACCTATTTGGGGTCTTCTTACCCAGTCAGTAAGTCCATCAAGTTGCTTACGGGTATAGTTGGCAAGTCCTTTTGCACAAATCCCTACTACTAGCTCTGCTTCGTCAAATATCTTAAATCCTTTGTTTTTGGCTTCGTCATTTAGCTCCACAAACTTCATCTCAAATCGAGTGTCTGGTTTGTCGTTACCGTATTGCTTCATTGCATCAGCATAAGTCATGCGAGGTAATTTATCAATCGCTACTCCTTTTACTTCTTTAAATAGTGATTGTACTAGCCCTTCAAAAATATTAAAGATGTCTTCTTGGGTTACAAAAGATAGTTCGCAATCTATTTGTGTAAATTCTGGTTGGCGATCGGCACGTAAATCTTCATCTCTAAAGCATTTTACGATTTGATAATAACGGTCAAGCCCACCTACCATTAGTAATTGTTTGAAGGTTTGAGGTGATTGAGGCAAGGCATAAAACTGCCCTTGGTTCATCCGAGAAGGCACTAAAAAATCTCTAGCTCCCTCTGGAGTAGATTTGATTAAATATGGTGTTTCTACTTCTATAAATTCTTGTTTATCCAAATACTGTCTCACAGCTCTTCCTACACGGTGGCGTAGTTGTAGATTTTCTCTTACTGGATTACGGCGTAAGTCAAGGTATCGGTACTGCATGCGAAGTTCCTCTCCTCCATCAGTATCATCTTCTATTAAAAAGGGGGGTACTTTAGATGCACTTAGTATTTCAATTTCACCTACTTTTATTTCAATATCTCCTGTAGGGATTTTATGATTTTTGGCTTCTCGCTCTATTACTTCCCCAGATACTTTTATCACAAACTCTCTACCCAAAGAGCGTGCTTTTTCTATTTCTATTTTGGAGGTGGTGTCATCCAATAGCAATTGCGTGAATCCAAAACGATCTCTTACATCTACCCAAATTAAAGCTCCCTTATCACGTACTTTTTGTACCCAACCACATAGTATAACTTTTTCTCCTTTATCTGCGATACGTAACTCGCCACAATTGTGTGTCCTAAGCATATTAACTCAATATTAATTCACTGCAAATTTGCTTATTCTATTTGAGATAGAAAAGTTTTTTACGAAAAGCTATTCGTCTTTCTTTAGAAAGAATTATTTTTGGGGATGAAAAATAGATATTTACTGATTTCGCTACTTGTATTTTTTGTAGTTCCTGCTTGTAAAACAGTCATCACACCTGAAGTACCTGACGTAGCAAAGCGAACTAAAGTTTTTGAACCACAAGAGTCTACGCTTAACATCCCAATCGAAATAAGCATTAAGCAGTTAGAAAAAACCATTAATGCCAACTTTGAAGGACTTATCTACGAAGATAATAGCTATACCGACAATGATAATGACGGTATAAAAATGACGGTAAAAAAAATAAAACCTATTAAGCTAGTGATAAAAGGTAATGTAGCACGCTATACAGTCCCCATTAATTTATGGACAAGCTTACAACAAGAGACTTATCTAGGTGATATAGAAGGAGAGACTTCTTTTGATGCTGAGTTGGTGTTTGAAACGGCAATGAACATCTCTACTCGATGGAAAATGATTACTAACACAAAAGTCATTTCACATAAATTATTATCCAGCCCACAAGTAAAAATTGGGTTTGTGAACATCCCAATCTCGGCGGTAGTAAAAAAACTATTTAAGGAGTATTTACCCGAAGTGTCTAAATCTATAGATGAAGGTTTTGGAAAGTCATTTAATTTAAGAAAGATGATGTACGAGTCATACAAAGAAATGCAGCGACCTACCTTAGTTAATGAAAACTATGAAACTTGGATGAGGATTAAACCTTCTTCATTTAGCATTCAACCCCTTACCTCCGACAGGAAAAGCCTTTATATTAATATTGGTATGAAAGGCTATGTGCTCATTACTACTGGCGGAAAAGGTTATTATGAGATAGACCGAACACTTCCAAATTTACGAAAACAAGATTATTTACATCCAGCCTTTAATGTATCAATGGCAACCCAATTGAGCTATGAAAGCATTACGAAATCGCTTAATCAAGAGTATGCGGGTTATGTATACAAGATGAAGAAGAAAACAGTACGCATAGATAGTATTGATGTATTTCCCCATGGAGACCAACTGGGTATACACGTTCAGTTTTCGGGAAATGCCAAAGGGGATTTATACTTTGCAGGCTTAGCCAAGTATGATAGCCTCAGTAATGAAGTGTATATTGATGACTTTAAATTTGATATAAAAAGTAAAAAAGTAGCTTTAAAAGCTGCTGAATGGCTGGTAAAAGGACCACTTAAAAAGAAAGTTTCTAGCATGATGCGATTCTCTATGGATGAACAATTACAATATATGCAAGAAGTGATAAACGAAAATCTTTCAGAGAACCCCATAGCTGATAATACTTATATGAAGATGAAAATTAATAAGATTATTCCAAAAGAAATTTATACTACTGATAAGTATTTGAATATTGTATTTGATTTGGATGGACAGGCAAGTATTAAGTACGGAAAAAAGTAATTATGAAACATATTATATCTCATTTACGTTTTCTATAAAAACTAAAACACCAAGGCATGAAAAAAACATTCTTCTTCATTTTTGTATTATTGGCTTTAGGGCTTCAAGCTCAAAAACATTCTCTGAATCCTCAATCGTTAAACAAAAAATTACTTGAGCAGATTATCTTAAAGAAGATTAATTATGTGAGAGATACTTTGGGACTTTCTCCCTTAATCAATGACAATATACTGACTTTAGCAGCATATAATCAAAGTAAATTTTTAGTAAAAAATAAAAAGCTAACACATACCCAACCAAGTAAAAAATACGCTCAACCTCATAATCGAGTAGCAGCATACAACGGAAGTCATAGCTTTGTGGCTGAAAATATTGCATACATTCCAATCATATCTTCTAGTGGAAAACAGATTTATAAAACTTATGAATATCTAGCGGATAAATTTGTGAAAAATTGGGTGAAATCACCTGGGCATTTTAAAAATATCAAATCAGATCGAGCAGCTACCTCTGGTGTGGCAATTGCTTATGATCCTAAAACAAAAAAAATATACGCTACTCAAGTATTTGGAAACAAACCTTTTATAGGAATAAAAGGACAACCTGTTCCATCTAATTTATATGGACTTAAAAATCCTTATGCTACTCAGTCAGCATTGCGAAACTGCCAATCCTATTTTAAATATGAAAAAGAAAAGCCATCTGACGTAATGACGGGTGTGTATGTAAACAATGGTTATATTTATTTCGTAATGAATGATGCCCGCTATTATAATCAGCTTATTCGCAATGTAAATGATGGGTTTGCTGTGGATCTTGTACTAAGGGAACAACTGGCGTGTGGGCAAGCAAACTCTCTTGCAGGGTCTTATGCTAACAAAGGTTTACTCCTAATGCCTCGCTACCAAAACGACATCAAAGCCACAATGAAAGTCGGCAATGATAGAATGCTTACAGCTATTCTGGGCAAAATACCTGATGCAGTCAAAGGAAAAGAGTTTGAAGTAAATCTACTAACAATCCAGAATAAAAATGTATGTCGATACCAAGAGTTTTTTAACCTAGAAAGGTATAAATGGCAATTGTTAAAAATGCCTTTCTTAACGAAAGAAAGCAAAGTGAAAAATAGCGAGTTGGGTGAGAAAACACTTTCTAAAACAATGAAGTTTGTGATTCCATTTCAAAAAGGGAAATCAAATTATAACACAGCAGATATAAAACCTTTATACGATTCATTACGATTAACAGACTACGACATTACACATATCAAAATAAGGGCTTATGCAAGTGTAGAAGGAAGCGAAGAAATCAATCATTCGCTACAAAAAGAGCGAGCAAATAGTATTGTAAAAGCTTTGCAGAGTTTCCAAACTAAAAAAATGATCCCAGAAATATTGACTGCCGAAAACTGGGCAGAATTCTCAAAAGACATTAAAGAGACTAAATACTCCTACCTAAGAAAGTTAAGTAAATTGCAAGTAAAAAACAAACTACGAAGCATTGGTAGAGAACTCGAACCTATCCTATCAAAACACCGCAAAGGGATTGTATATTTAGAGTTAGAAAAGAAAATCACTAATCACTTTGCTAATGCAAATGAAATCATTCAAGAGTTTGACAAATCCATCAAAGAACATAAGCTTGAAAAAGCATTGCAAATTCAGGAACATTTAGCAAGTCTTAATGCTAGTCAAGAATTTCCAAAAGACAGTTACAAAAGGCTAACGATACCAAAGAAATCAGAATATAGCTTACTGTTAAATAACCAAGCCATAATCTTTGACGAACCATCATACAAAGAGCTTTTTGTAAAACTCATAGACCTACATCAATTGTCTCCAAAAAATGCAACGATTTCTTATAACTTAGCAGTAACGGCTATTCACCTATGGGCTCAAAATGATCCCGAAGTTTCTCAGCAATTGATTGATGGCTTAATCAAACAAATTGCGACCTCACCAATAAGTAGGATGCTAAAAGAACGCCTTAAATTAAATTACCTCATCGTATTGAGTGAGTACTTGTTCTATCAAAAACAGTATGAACAAAAAAACAGAGTAATTGGTCAAATCAGACAAAAATACCTAAAACTAAAATTAAACGAAGATGATGTGTTGAACTTGGCACAATACTTAGCTGCTTATAATAAATTTAAATGGGCGGAACAACTAGTAAGACCTTATGCTCGGAAAATTGATGTAAATGAAAATTTACTTTTTTACTATATAAACTTAACCGTTATAGATAAAAAAATAGTAAATAAATCAGGATATAGAGAAATTTTGCTTAACGCAATGAATATCAATCAAAAAAGATTTTGTAAGATTTTTAACGCTAACGATAAAGGAGGAATTACCTTTCAATTATTAGAGAATAGCTTTCTCAAAAGAAATTATTGTGACGGTTGCAGTCGATAGACTTTTTATTTTAATGTCTTTGATTTTATACAAACATAAATATTTCAAAAAAATAGTGCTTTAATAGATTGATTTTCTAAATTTGTGGTCTACGCAAAACTTAAACCGACAAAGACTTTATGGCTGCGAAGACTAAAAAACTAAAGTTCTCGAAAGAGACGTATATGTACTGGTACGAAAGCATGACATTGATTCGTAAATTCGAAGAGAAATGTGGGCAATTGTACGGACAACAAAAAATAAAAGGATTCTGTCACTTATATATCGGTCAAGAGGCCTGTGCAAGTGGTGCGAAAACAGCATTAAAAAAAGGAGATAAATGGCTAACCTCATATAGAGATCATGCCTTCCCTCTTGCTTTAGGTACTAGTGCAAACCCAATAATGGCAGAGTTATACGGTAAGCAAACAGGCGTTTCTAAAGGAAAAGGTGGTTCAATGCACATTTTTGACAAAGAAGTTGGCTTTGTAGGAGGTCACGGAATTGTGGGTGGACAGATTCCTTTGGGAGCTGGGCTTGCTTTTGCAGAAATGTATAAAGGTACTGACAATGTTTCTATCTGCTTTATGGGAGATGGTGCTGTGAGACAAGGTGCTTTTCACGAAACCCTAAATATGGCGATGAACTGGAAAATTCCAGTGATTTTTGTAATAGAAAACAACCGTTATGCAATGGGGACTTCAGTAGAACGTACTTCTAATGTAACCGAATTATATAAATTAGGACTTGCTTACGATATTCCTTCAGAGCCAGTAGATGGCATGAATGTAGAAAGCATTCACTCAGCAGTAGAGAAAGCAGCTGACAGAGCTCGTCGTGGTGATGGACCAACTTTATTGGAGTTCAATACTTACCGTTACAAAGGTCACTCAATGTCTGACCCTGCTAAGTATCGTACTAAAGAAGAACTAGAAGAATACAAAGCACAAGACCCTGTGATACAGGTGAAAGAAACAATTCTTAAAAATAAATTTGCGACAGAGGAAGATTTAAAGAAAATTGACCTTGAAATTAAAGCTACTATAGCCGAGAGTGTTAAGTTTGCAGAGAACTCACCTTACCCATCAAAGGACGAGGTGTTTAAAGATGTATATGTTCAAGAAGATTACCCGTTTAACAGGGAGTAAAATGGCAAAAAAGAAAAAAGAAGAAGAATTCGAAGAAGTAGTAGAAAACCACAATCTTAACGATGATGTGATTTCAGTATCATTCTTTGATAAAAACAAAAACATTATTTTGGGAGTAGCGGTTGGGCTTTTATTAGTTGTAGTAGCCTACTTTTTATACCAAAATAATCAAGAAAGAACAGAGTTAGAAGCACAAAAAGCATTATTTCCTGCTCAAAATGCTTTCTCTACAGACTCACTAGAGTTAATGCTAAATGGTGATCAAGCTAAAGGAGTAAAAGGTGTGGAAGACATTGCTAAAGAATATAGCGGTACCGATGCAGCTAACTTAGCTAATTTCTATGCAGGTGTTGCTAAATTAAACAAAGGTGAATTTGCAGCAGCGATTGTTAACCTATCAGAGTTTAGTAGTGATGATTTATTGGTGCAAGCAAGAGCTTACTCGTTAATTGGTGATGCTAATTCTGAATTAGGGAAATCGGAAGAAGCAATTAAGTTTTACAAAAAAGCAGCCGACTACAAACCTAATAAAGAATACACGCCTATTTACTTACTTAAGCTAGCAGTAGCTTATGAAGGAGCAAATAAAACAAGCGAAGCAACAGAAGCTTACAACAAGATTGTAACAGATTACCCAACTGCCAAACAAGCGGTTGTAGCTAAGCGATACATAGCTAAGTATAGCGTAAAGAAATAAAGTACTAATAATAATTAAAAGAAAGGGGTAAAGATTTTTCTTTATCCCTTTTTTCAGTTTATGGCATCTACAGAAAAAAACCTAAGTAGCTACTCTAGTAAAAATCTAAGTGACATGAGTCAAAAGAGATTTGCAATAATTACAGCCGAGTGGAATGAAGACATTACTAGCTCTTTGTGTAATGGTGCAATAGAGACATTAAAGTATAATGGCGTTAAACCTACAAACATCATACAAGTTGATGTGCCAGGGACTTACGAACTAAGTTTTGCCGCACAAAAAATGGCTCAAAATAAAGACATTGATGCTGTAGTTTGTATTGGCTGTGTAATAAAAGGAGAAACGTCTCATAATGAATACATCAACCATGCAGTAGCACAAGGTTTGACAGATGTAAGTCTTAAATATGACAAGCCAGTAGTGTTTGGAGTACTTACCCCAAACACCAAACAACAAGGTTTGGATAGAGCGGGTGGAAAGCATGGCAATAAAGGTGACGAAGCAGCTATCACAGCAATCAAAATGCTGTCAATCAAATAATCCATATAATTAACAGAACGAAATGAGAGTATTAAAATTTGGCGGAACTTCTGTGGGACATCCTGACCGCATGCGTCAAGTAAAAGAAATTATCACACTAGATAATGATCCTAAAATCATTGTCTTATCAGCAGTATCGGGCACTACAAATTCTTTAGTTGAAATTAGTGATAATCTTTATAAAAAAGAAAAACACACTGCCCAGAATAAAATTGAAGCACTTTATAATAAATATATAGTTTTTGTAAACGACTTATATAAAGAACAGTCATCGCATATTGCAGGAAAAGCTGTTATTGATACTCATTTTGGCATTATCAGAGGCTTACTAGAACTTGACTTTACTAATAAAGAAGAGCGTGTGCTATTGGCTCAAGGAGAGCTTATGTCTACGCAACTATTTCATCATTTTCTTACTGAGTTAGGGCTTAAATCTGTTTTGCTTCCTGCTTTAGATTTTATGAGAATAGATGAGTACGACGAACCACAATTAGCACTTATCTCTACAAAGCTTAAGAATGTTCTAACGCAAGTGAACAAGGTAGACATCTATATTACGCAAGGATATATTTGCCGCAATCACAATGGAGAAATTGACAACCTTAAACGTGGTGGGTCTGACTATACTGCTTCGCTTATAGGCGCTGCAATTGAAGCAAAAGATATCCAAATATGGACAGATATTGACGGCATGCACAATAACGACCCTCGTATTGTAGAAAACACACATCCTATTGCAGAGCTATCTTTTGACGAAGCGGCAGAACTGGCTTATTTTGGAGCAAAAATTTTACACCCAGCTACCATCCGACCAGCAATGGAGAAAAACATTCCAGTAAGGTTACTTAACACGATGGAACCTACGGCACATGGAACAGTAGTTTCATCAAAAACTGGAGAAGGTACTTTCAAAGCAGTAGCGGCTAAGGATAATATTACCGCTATTAAAATTAAATCTACAAGAATGCTTTTGGCTTACGGATTTTTAAGAAAAATATTTGAAGTATTTGAAAACTACCGTACTCCAATAGATATGATTACTACTTCTGAGGTAGCTGTATCTCTTACCATTGATGATGACACTCATCTCAAAGAAATCATAAAAGATTTACAACAATTTGGCTATGTAGAAACAGACAAAGACCACTCTATTGTTTGTATAGCAGGCTCTTTTGAAACAAATAACAAAGGTGTTGTTCACCAAGTACTTGATGCTTTAATGAATATTTCAATCCGTATGATTTCTTACGGTGGAAGTAAATATAATATATCCTTACTGATTGACACTAAAGATAAAGTAACTGCTTTAAACGCTTTAAATAAATCTTTGTTTTAGAACAAAGTAATGATCTCTTTAAAAGGGGTTTAATACCATATTGACTATAATCTACGTCAATTATCTTGTTTGTTTTTTACATTCTCTTTGTTAAAATAATCTATCGTAACTAGTTATGCTAAATTATTTTGCCTTAATAATGCAAAAAACAATTCAATCTAATCTAGACGCATATTACGATCAAAATGGTATAAAAAGTCTAAAATGAGAAATATTGGGGGAGTTCATAAAAAAACCCTTTAAAATTAATTAAAGGGTTACAACTGTACTCCGTAGGGGAATCGAACCCCTGTTTCTAGGATGAAAACCTAGTGTCCTAACCCCTAGACGAACGGAGCGTTTTGCTTACAGTGATGCAAATGTACTATTTTTTTATTCCCCCACAAACTTTTAAAAAGTTTTTTTGAGTCAAATCAAATGTTACAATTTAACAACAACCGCCTCCATCATAAAAGTAGGTAGACTCTGAAACGAAAATATCATCTCTTCCTAAATCTTTAAACATTTGAGCAGTTTTATCACATATTGATAATGGCTGATTAGGCATTAATATATGCCCCGCCTTGTCATCAAAATACTCCTCATCTCCATAATAGATAGCAGCCTTCCCTGTAAATACGCAAGGACCATCTGCTGGCATAGGATCCTTTATCGCACATACTTCAAGGCTTTCTATATAAATATTATCTGGTGTATCGTAATGATTAGGGCTTAATATACGGTACGGTCTTTTAGCTCTAATTTCTATCGTAGCAAATCCCGCATCGGTAAGCATCTTAATATAATCATTCATAGGTATTGACCCACTCAAACACAATGCCCTCAAGCGCTCATCTTGTTTTAAATTTTCAGGCATATCTTGATTACAAACAGGGTCAGACATCACCAACCTACCATAAGGTTTCAGCACTCGGTACATCTCTGCTAATGCCTTCTTAAGGTCTTCATGTGTAAAGATGTTAAATAAACAATTTTGTGCCGCCACGTCTATCGTATTATCTTCAATAGGCAATGCAAGTGCATCCCCTTTACGTAGGTCTACAAACTCAGGCTTAAACCAAGGATTTAGTTTTTCGGCTTCTATAAAGTTTTTGCGAGAGGCTTCCAACATTTCATCTACAACATCTACACCAATCACACCGCTTTTCTGACGGCTAAAATAAGCGAATTGTAACAATTCCATTCCGCCACCAACACCTACATATAATATAGTAGGGTCATTAATCAAATCTCTAGGATGTACAGTACTACCACAACCGTAGTTCATCTCTTGCATGATTTTAGGGATTTCAAAATTAGGCAGTTGCCAAATAGGTGTTGTTGTGCAACAAAGCCCTACATCAGGTGTTAATGCAGCTTCTTTATAAACATCTTTTGTGGTCTCTAGGTATGATTTACTCATTTTTTCTACTGATTTTAAGGTCTTCTTCTGTGTCTATATCTACTAGTTCTTCCAACACCAAATAACTAAGGTTTAGTTCCTTAAACCTATCAATTGTTTGAGAAAAAACATCGGAAGTACTCCATTTCATCTCATTAAATACTTTATTTTCTGCTTTTTTTAGACCTAACAAATAATACCCGCCATCATTGGCAGGACCTATTACAGCATCATTACTCGATAAGCTATCAAATGCTTCTTGAATATGGCTTGGTTTTAACTCAAAACAATCCGAACCAATAATCACCATTTTGTCCGCAGACTCTTCTGTCTTAAAAGCTTCGTACATACGGTCTCCTAAATCACCATTACACTGTAGTTGTTTCTTAAACGAATTCCATAAGTCATCTTGATTTAAAAAATCAGCATAGTAAACCACTACCTGAGTATCTGTTAAAAGCTGACAAAGATTTCTAGTATGTAGCAATAACTCTCTGTAAATCGCTAATGCCTTGTCCTCTCCCATCGTGGCAGAAAGGCGTGTCTTTACTTTTCCTTTTACAGGGTTTTTTACAAAAACTATTAATGCATTCATCTTACTGCAAAGGTAATAGAATTAGTATCAAAGTGGGGCATGTACTTTACATATCGCAACAAACACCTTTAAATTAGCCATAAATACTTTCATGAATTAAACCCACTAGGAGCTTCCCTTTCACTACGCTCACGGGGCTATTTCGCCCCTACGGTCGGGTTTTTCGTTCCCAATCTTTGTTGTTTTTTTGTGTCACATTGAGTTGACTTGTGTCAGTCTGAGGCTTTCAAAGACAAAAGAAGCCTTATTCGTTAAAAGATAAAAACAAACAAAGGATTTCCACTTCACCCCCTAAGCCAGGGCATTTGTCTCAGTAAATAACTTTCTCAGTCTTCAGTTTTTATTCCTTATATTCCACTATATCAAGGGATATAAGGAACTAAATGATAAAAGTAATTTTATTGAAACATAGATAAAAAGGTCTTTAAGCTATATTAATGGCTTAAAATCACAAAGAAATTA
>Ga0256845_1001011_pt1 | contig 23921 bp, 18 predicted proteins | sample RiftiametaG_FD_189101 | JGI IMG/M metagenome (GOLD analysis project Ga0256845, IMG submission 189101) | Tube worm associated microbial communities from hydrothermal vent at the East Pacific Rise, Pacific Ocean - Riftia | ecosystem: Host-associated > Annelida > Integument > Unclassified ... | reverse complement strand
TTTTGATTAGTACTATCCGAAAAAACATATTGATTTGAAATAATCGAATAACTTCCAGTAACAGGAAACCATTCAGCAGCATCGTCCTCAAATGATTCGTAAACAAATTTTGAAGTAGAATGAAAATCATTCTCAACAGGGTTTTTTTCGGCTGAATAATAGAATTGTTCAGCCAAATCATTATTGTCTGTATCGATAAATGAAACAGAGAAATCTCCAGTTTCCCATAGGTTATTTGTAACAATTGAAGTTGTTGGTAGAATTGAGTCACTCGGGGTAGAAGATATTGCATAAACGGCTTCCCAACCAAGAGCTGTTGTTCCACAATCGCTTCTAAATTCGACCAATAATGAACCACTTGTAGAAGTGATATTTCCTGGAGAATTGGTTCCGGTGTACTTTCCGATTAATGGAGCAGAAATCGTATCACCATCGTAAATGAACAAATAATCGTAATCAAGTTCAAGGTTGAATGTGTTGAAATTCAGGTTTATTTGGGTAGAATTAGGAGATTCAAACAGCCAAAAATTTCGTTCATCGTTGGAATAATCTCCTATTGGTCCACCAGTATCCGTGAAAACGCCATTTGCAGCAGAAAGTGTTGTGACAGAATAATTCTCATTGATGAGACGATAATAATATTCCCAATCCCAATTTACACCTGGATCAACATGCGATTGATTGGGGAAATGTTGGTGGCCTTTGATCATTGTACATGCCCCAAGTAAATTCGTTCCGACAGTTGCATCGCCAAAAAATGTACGGAAAGGAAGAATACCGTATCCACTGTTGCAAATGTCTTTGCTTAAGTCAGCAGAAGATTGATACATGGCTTCAGTGTACCAACTTGGGTCATCCACATAACCTTCGTGTTCGTAGCCAATTGTGTAAGGATTCTCTGAACCAACATGCCAAGCTTTATCGGCTTCTAAGACCATTTGTGTTACTTGTCCGTCAGAAGAACGGATGACATAGTGAAAAGAAACGTTGGAAGAACAATTTTGCGACCAAGAAATTGCTCCAGCATAAGAACCTTGAATCGTATGAATGGTAATGTGTGAAATTGCCGTTCCGCTTCGAGAACTGAAATTACACGTTGGAGCAGGGTTCCAAACTGCTGGACCATATTCTGATGTTTTGTTTTGTGGCAATTGATAGGCAATATTATTATCAGACAGAATTTGTGTAGATGTCAATCGTATTTGTGAACTCGATAAAACAGCATAATTAGCATGCCCAAAAAGAGTTTCCAGATCATAATTATGAACACTAAAATTGTAATCATTTGCTTTTTCGGGAGAATTCATAAACGTGAGAATACTGTACACTTGCATGTCGCGAGCAAGAAGATTCACAACTCCAGAATCTGGGATTTCACTCAGTAAATGCAAAACATTCCGAATGGATTCTGCCGATTGATTTCCTTCTATGTCTAGAAGTATAAAAAAAGCAGTGGTATAAGCATTAATTTGTTCTTGTGCACTTGATTTTTGCGTAGAAATACTGATTCCGGATAAATTCTCCACCATTTTACCATTCTCATTGAAGTAACTTTTTCCGTCCTCAAATAATCCCATAATTCCATATGCTTGTGGTAAACCAGAGCAAGATTCCTGCGAATTATCCAAATGAACCATGTGGGTATTTGTCCAAGCGACTGCTTCGAGAATTCCAGAGGGTAAGTTTGAGTTGTTGGATGATGAAGGGAAAGAATACTGTGCATTGCTTGTGAAAGAATACAAAAACAGCAAAAGAAAGAGGGGGAGTAGTCTCATTGCGTTGATTAAATTGCGTTTACGAAGATAAGGAAACGAGATGAAGTAAGCAAATGTTTATTTTATTGGTGATTTTTTTGTATATTTGGTTAAGCTATTTTAGATAAACTTATGAAGTTAAGACACATTCTTTTCCTTTTATTTTTAGGCAGTATTTATATCCATGCACAAGAATGGCAAACGATTGATGGGGCAGACTATGTTTCAAATGGGCAGTTAGGCGGATATACCTCTTGGAATAAGAAGTTTAAAATAAATCCTTATGATAATTCAATATGGCTATCTCGTTCTGCTTCACCCTTTGGAATTTGTAGAATAGATTCAAATGGTGTTTTCACGTTGTTTAATCAACAAAACGTAAGTGCATTTCCTAGTGTAGGAATGGGGGATTTTAATGATTTTGAATTTACATCATCTAAAGTGTTGGCAATTAATTATTTTAAAGGAATGTATGCTTATGACGGATTAGATTGGCAGCAAGTAATTGTATCTACGGATGTGAATTATGTTACAATAGATAATGATACTGCATTTATTTCCCGTGTGAATGGATCATTTTTGAAATGGACGGAATCTTCTCAATCAGCTTCTTCAGTAACAGGTTGTAGAAGAACGGTTTCTCGAAATGGTGAAACTTGGGGTACAAATTCAAGTTTTTCAAGTGGTTTTATGGTTCTTTTTTCAGAAGCATCAGGTCCACTTTTTCATTCTCCCGATACAATTCCCTGTTTATTAAGTTGGAATCATTCTGATTTTAAATTTGCAAGAAATAGTGATAGTTTGTTTATTTCAAGTGATAAAGGTTTTTCTATTGCATATAATGGTGTTTTTATCGATACTATTACACCGAATAACACGATTAATATGCCAGGTTCGTGTATTTTAGAATTTGAATTTGATAGCCAAGATAATATTTGGGCAGTTTTTGCTCCAGATTTAAACTCTTGGACGGATGTTTCTCATGTGGCTTATCTTGATAGATCAACAAATACATGGTCTCAGATTTATGATGCTTCTAATTCTCCTATTTTAACAAATTCTAGATGTACGATTGAGTTAGATGACCAAGACAATCTTTGGGTTTCTGATACGAGAGATTTATATGTTTTAAAATTGAACAATTGGCCACAATGGTTAGGGGTTGGTGAAATAGTTTCTTCTAATTTCTCTGTTTATCCAAATCCTGTAACTGATTATCTCTCCATTCAAAATGAGAATAACGTATTTGTTGATAGAGTTTCTATTGTTGATTTTTCAGGTAAAACCATAAAAGAACTTTCAGGTCAGAGTTCTCAAATTGACGTAAAAGATATTGCTCCTGGGATTTATTATCTACGTTTTGAATATGATGAAAGATCAGAAATTGTAAAATGGATAAAAGAATGAAGAAAGCTTAATTCTCTCGTTCATATTTCGCCTTATACTTCTTATACAAAAGACTTTGCGAATTCTCCAAAGACATAAACACACCATCTATTAACGCTAAAGTCAATTGGTTTCCACGCATATCCAATGCATCACCGGAGGAAATAAACAAAGTAGCCGATTTTCCTTTTTCGATACTTCCGTAGTGTTCATCTATTCCCATGATTGCACAACTAGACAAACTCACAGAACGAATCGCTTGTTCCATTGTCAAGCCATACGCCATTGCTGTTCCTGCTAAAAATGGGATATTTCGAGCATTCATAGCTTCCATATCTCCTGCATTTTGTAAGCAGAACTGAACGCCAGCTTTTTGTAATAAATAAGGCAATTTATAAGGCAAATCAACTGCATCTTCTTCGTTGCGTGGTAAACTGTGCGTTCGGACAAGCATTACAGGGATTTTTGCATGAATAAGTTGCTCAGGAATTAAATAAGCATCATATCCACCAACAATGACAGGAAAAGGAAGATCAAAATGTTTGCTAAATTCAATAATATCGACCAGTTGTTGAATTTCATTGGCGTGAATGTAAACTCTTTTTTGCCCTCCAAAACAGGCAGACATTGCTTCCAAACGTAATTCTTTGTCGGCTTTGTTATTTTCAGCATATGCTTTTGCCATTTCAAAAAAGGCGTAAATATTGTCCAATTGTTTTTGGTAATTCTCGTTTTCCACTTTGGGGGATTTCCAATAGGCAATACTTGAAGGCCAATTCAAATGAATTCCATCCGTTGCCGAAATTGTTGCGTCCTCCCAATTCCATCCGTCTAATTTCATCACAGCAGAAGAACCAGAAATAATTCCACCACGAGGTGTTGCTTGGGAAATTAAAACACCATTTGTTCGAACGGTACTGATGACTTTCGATTCAACATTGAATGCAATTTGAGATCGAACGTGTGGATTGAAAGCACCTACTTCGTCGTAATCTCGTGTGGCACGAACAGCGTCTATTTCTGTGATGCCAAGCGTAGAATTTGGTGCAACAAATCCTGGGTAAATATGTTGACCTCTTACATCGATAATCGTGTCCCATTCTCCGGGAGAATAGGAGGTTGTTAAATTGTTTTTAACGAGTGTGATAATACCGTCTTCTATTCCAATCAACGATTTCTCAATGGTTTGACCATTTCCAACGTGTAAATAACCATTTACCAGTAGAATTTTGCTGTATTCTTGACTTGTCGCAAAGAACGAAGTCAAAAGAAGGAGTGTGCTAATTATTATTTTCATATCAATGTTTGTTTTCTTCTGTGGATGCTTCTTCTCCAATTGTGTTGCAATGAAAGTGGCCTTCTTTTTTCTTTACAAAAAGCCGTTTGTCGTCACTTTCGTCTAGAAGCATTAATGAAATGATTCGTGCTTTTTCTGCTTGATTTCTCTTTCTCAATTCTTCGTCGGTTTCTTGGCTGTAGCGAATAATTCCATCCACAATCGTATATTCTACAATGGCGCGAATAGAAAGGGGATTGTCGGTCCAAATTACAATGTCTGCATCTTTCCCAACTTTCAAACTTCCCATTCTATCGTCAACGTGTAATAATTTTGCAGGATTCAACGTCACCATTTTCCAAGCATCAATCTCCGTCATTCCACCATACTTGACACCTTTAGCTGCTTCTTGATTCAATCGTCGCCCCATTTCTGCATCGTCAGAATTAATGGCAACCACAATTCCTTGCTGAGACATCAATGCTGCATTATATGGAATGGCATCATTTACTTCGTATTTATACGCCCACCAATCGGAGAATGTAGAACCTCCTACACCATGTTTCACCATTAAATCGGCTACTTTGTATCCTTCGAGAATATGGGTGAATGTATTGATGGTAAACCCAAAAGTATCGGCAACATGCATGAGCATATTTATTTCGGATTGAATATAGGAGTGACACGTAATGAAACGATTGCTTTGTAAAATTTCGCTCAAGGTTTGCAATTCTAAATCCACGCGGGGTTTATTTTTGCCTGATTTTTTATGCTCTTTCCAAAGTAATTCGTAATTCTGAGCACGAAGAAAAGCATCGAAATATAGTTGTTCAACTCCCATTCTCGTCTGCGGAAAACGGATGTTGTTGTAACTTCCCCAATTGGATTGTTTTACATTTTCACCTAAGGCAAATTTAATGAATGGATCTGCATTTTTCACCAATAATCCCGTTGCATTTTCTCCCCAACGCAATTTTATGAGTGCCGCTTGTCCACCAATCGGATTGGCTGAGCCATGCAATAATTGCGAAGCCGTAACTCCACCAGATAATTGTCTGTAAATATTGATGTCTTCTGGATTGAGAACATCTCCAATTCTTACTTCAGCAGAAACTGCTTGTCCACTTTCGTTGACACCTCGAGAAATAGCGATGTGTGAATGTTCGTCAATGATTCCACTGGTAACATGTTTCCCTTTTGCATCAATCACAATTGCATTGGCTGGTTTTCGATAGTTTCCTGTTCCAACATGTGTAATCTTTCCGTTGTGAATGACAATGGTTGCGTTTTCAATTATACCATCTTCTTCATTGGTCCAAAGTGTTGCGTTTTTAATTACGATGGCTTGTTCTTCAGGTAAAGTATCGAAACCATACGCCATGTCAGGGAACCACAATTGGTAGGTTGTATCTTGTATCGTTTTCTTTGTTTTTTTTGATTTTGGAGTTGTTTTTTTGGTTTTAATGGCAGACCATTTCACCCATTCCCCAGTTGGAATCATTCCTTCGCCTTCAAAAACGCCAAATTTATCGTTCGCTTTTCCTTGAAGGTTCACGCTTCCGGACCAATCTTTGTCAAAAACTGTAAAATGTAGGGTAACATTGTATCCTGTTGAAAGAATCGTTAAATCAACCGAAGTATCTTTCTCAAGATTATCTTTACCTGCAATTTTGTAATGAATTTTGCCTTTGTATTTTTTAGAATTACCGCTTATTTCAAAAGGAAATTTCTTTCCAGCAACGTTGAGGTTATATTTACCGATCAATTGGTGATTTGTCGTCTCTGCAATTTTATTGCGTTGACCTAATATCCAAGTTTCAAGAATTGTGGCCTTTTTTTTGAAAGGATTCTCATCGTAAACAATAAAGCTGGCAAATTTCCCTTTCTCAAGTGTACCAACGATTTCATTTGTACCCGTTAGAATTGCAGGTTGAACGGTGAGAGCTTTCAAAGCATCTTCTTCAGAAAGTCCTTGATTGATTGCCGTTCGAAGGTTTTTCCAAAAAATACTTGCTTTTTTATGTCCCATCGAAGAAATGCAAATATCAATGCCTTCCCTTCGTAGAATCATTGGGTTTTTTGGAGCCATTTCCCAGTATTTTAATTCTTTCAGCGGAATTTGACGAGCAATGTATGGATTTTTGACATCAAATGCTTTTGGGAAATTGATCGGTAAAATAATGGTTGAAGTACTGTTTTTTAGATCCTTCAAAATACCGTATTCATTCCCTGATCCGATAAAGTTATAGTTGATGTTAAATTCTTCGGCAATTTTCACTGCACGAAGAATTTCTAATTTATCGTAGGATTGGAAAAACAAAGAACCGCCCATTTGTTGAAGAAGATGGTCCAATGAAATATTTGTTTCTTCTCTATTGTTTTTATACCATTCGGCGTCGTAATACGTTTGACGAAGTAATGCAATTGCTCCCATTTGAGAGGAAGGATAAGCTTGTTGAGAAATTCCTTTTCTAAAAGAATAAAAACTAGAAAGAGTAGAGGGGAGAATTGTTGATTTTTCATTGTTTAAAGCGATAAATGCTCCTTCGCCTTGTGCTATTCCATCATTTTGGTGTGTTAAAGCATAGCCAAAACCCATTTGAATAAGTTCATCATTCTTTTTTGTGTCATTGGTATAAATTGATTCTGCAGTAACTTCGGGGTGAATTGCTTCATTCCAATAAAAAGAACCTGCTTTGGTCGATTCATATTGTGGTCTCCCTGTCCGAGGTTTTCTTTTTAAATCGGGTAAGCCTGCAGCAGAATTTAATTCAATAAAAGCAGGGAGAATAGTTTTCCCTTTGCAATCGATCACTACTGCCCCCTTAGGTATTTTAACATTTCTTCCGGCGTCTATGATTTTATCATTTTTGATCAAGAGAGTTGCATTAGTTACGACATTATTCGGAGAAATATAGATCGTAGCATGTTCTAGTGCGTAAAAAGACGGTTTAGATTCTTTTGCTCCATTGGTTGGTTGACTTTGGGCAAAAGAGATACTAAATGTCAATATAGAGATTAGAAAGAAGAGAATGCGCATAATTAGTTTTAATTTGAAAACGTGAAAGTATAAAATTGCATTGACTTGTAATAATTCTAAGCCAACTAGTCGTTCATTTTCTTACATTTGCAATAAAAAAATATGTATAATGGAATTGTTCATGCTCATTCTGGTTTAAGATGGGTTGTTTTAATACTTTTAATCGTTGCTATTATTAATGCAGCTAAATCTCAATCTTCAGGAAATTATTTGAAGAAAGATAAAATGATTAATCTTTTCACGATGATTTTTCTCCATATTCAACTTTTGATTGGATTAGGCTTGTATTTTACTTCAGATAAGGTTCAATTTATTTCTGGAATGATGGGAGATACATTATTACGTTTCTTTGCTGTTGAACATATTTTTGGGATGATCATTGCGATTATATTGGTTACCATTGGAAGAAGTAAAGCAGAGAAAAAATTGAAAGGATCTAGAGATAAACACCGCAAAATAATGAAAACTTATTTATTTGCATTGATTATTATTTTAGCGACTATTCCATGGCCATTCCGTGAAGCACTCGGATCTGCTTGGTTTTAATATATTATAGATGAGTCAAGGACACGTATTAGTAGATGAGGTGGAGGAAAAATGTATTCTTATTGGAGTCATTACACAATCCATTACCGAAGAACAAGCGAATGAGTACATTGATGAGCTTGAATTTTTAGCCGAAACTGCAGGTGCAATTACGGACAAGAGGTTTTTCCAGAAATTGCCAATGATTAATTCTAAAACCTTTGTTGGTTCAGGGAAATTAGAAGAAATTAGAATGTATATCAATGCCAATGATATTGATACAGCTATTTTTGATGATGAATTGTCTCCTTCTCAGTTAAGAAATATAGAGCGAATTTTAGAGATTAAGGTATTGGATAGAAATATTCTAATTCTAGACATTTTTGCAAGTAGAGCCAGAACAGCGAATGCTAAAACACAAGTTGAATTAGCTCAGTTACAGTATTTTTTACCTCGATTGACTCGTTTATGGACGCATCTTGACCGTGAAAAAGGTGGAATTGGAATGCGAAGTGGTGCTGGTGAAACTCAGATTGAAATTGACAGAAGGTTGGTTCAAGATAAAATTGCTGCTCTTCAGAAAAAACTAAAAGCAATAGATAAGCAAAAAAAGGTTCAACGTGGAAACAGAGGACAATTAGTACGTGTTGCTTTGGTTGGATATACCAATGTTGGAAAGAGTACAGTGATGAACATGTTGAGTAAATCGCAAGTTTTTGCTGAAAATAAATTGTTTGCAACTTTAGATACAACTGTTCGAAAAGTGGTGATTGAAAATTTACCTTTTTTATTAGCAGATACTGTTGGTTTTATAAGAAAACTTCCCCATCAATTGGTTGATTCATTTAAGTCAACTTTGGATGAGGTTCGTGAAGCTGATATGTTGATCCATATCTTAGATATTTCTCACCCTAATTTTGAAGATCATTACAACGTCGTTTGTGAAACATTGGCAGAAATTGATAAAACGGATAAACCGACGATGGTTGTATTCAATAAAATTGATGCCTATAAGTTTGTGCAAAAAGAGGAAGACGATTTAACACCGATGGAACCTGAAAATTATTCTTTGGAAGATTTGAAGAAAACGTGGATGGCAAAATTAAGCAATACGAAGTGTGTGTTTATTTCTGCGACAAACAAGGAGAATCTCGAAGAATTTAAAAGTGTACTTTATAAAGAAGTAAAGTTAGTTTTTCAAGAACGCTACCCTTACCACAACTTTCTGTATTAAACCTTAGGGTATTTCATACATTTTTTTTCCATTCCTTCGGAACTCTTTTATTCTTTCAGGGTGGATGATTATTTTGTGCTGCTTTCTCTTTTCCCTTTGTGTTCTCTGTGTAATTTCACTAATTATTTCATGCGAATTAAAATGAGTCTTCAAGAATGTATCTTCCTTTTTGATTAAGTTCTGTAAAAGGTATTTCATATATTCCCCCCTTCCTTCGGAACTCTTTTGTTATTCTAGGATGGGTGATAAATATTCAAAGATTCTCTGGCACTACTCTCTCTTTTCCCTTTGCGTTCTCTGTGTAATTTTACTAATTATTTCATGCAAATTAAAATGAGTCTTCAAGAATACACCTACCTTTTTGATTAAGTTCTGTATAATGTTTATTGAATTAAAAAAGATTGCATAAAAAAACTCCCATTCAAATTGAACAGGAGTTTTTTATTGTTTCTAATTTTCTATTTAGTCTCTCACTAATTGAACAAACCCATGTCCTTCAACTTTATCTCCGTTAACACCAGTTGCGATGTAACGATAGAAATAAGTTCCTTCACCTGCTTCATCTCCATTTGGCAATGTACCATCCCAACCAGCATTTGGTGTTGCTAGAATATCAATTGTTTGATCGTACATTATATTTCCCCATCTATTTACAATGATTAATTCTAATCGCACTGTTTTTTCAGTTGTTAAGAAGAAAACATCATTCTGGCCATCGTTGTTGGCTGTAAGAACATTAGGTGCAACAACTGTAGGGACTGGATAAACACAAGAGCCATCATTTTGAACAGCATTTGGATCGTAGTTATCAGCAGTAGGATCTGTACAACCACAAGCAATTACAGAAATATCAACATAAGCGGTATCAGAGCAACTATTTGCATCGTATGCAACAAGCATAACTAGAGATGACGATGTAAAAGTATGATTTTGAGCATCAAGGTTATTTACATTGAAAGAAGTTCCATCTCCAAAATCCCATAAATAAGATGTTGAATTTTCACTACTATTTGTAAAAGAAACTTCGAGTGGAGTACAACCTGCTGTGGTGTTGGCATCTAAATTTGCAATTGGTGGATTGTTTTGTTCAACAAAAACACTGTCACTTGCAGTACAAACGGCATCCGTAACGGTAAAGTAATACCATCCCGAACTGATGTTTTGCCATACAGTTGCTTCAATCGAATCGGTTTCACTTTGGTTGACCCATACATATTGAATTTGATTCTGTGCATTTACCGAATCTCCTACTACAATTGCTGAAACTGCTCCGTCTGGTAGACAGGCACTTGCTGGGAACTGTAGTAAAGTGTCAATTGCCAATGTTTGGTTTTGAATAACTGTTAAGGTATCTGTGTCTTGGAATCCACAAGCATCTGTTACTGTAACATAATAATCAAAAGTTCCGTTTGAGTCTGCAGGTACATACGTACTGAATGTTGTGTCTGGCAATGGGGTCCAATCCCATGTGTAGGGAGGGATTCCGTCAAAAGCTGGAGCGAATACTTCTAAGGAGTCATGTAAACAATACAATAGAGTATCTTGTGCAACAACACTCACATTTGGTTCATCGTACAGCCAAATTGTGCCCACAGATACTATCGTATCTCCAGAAGGGAGGATATTAACAACAGTTAAAATGACACTTTCAAAACCTTCATTTACACCATCTTGAAATGCTGTAAATGGAATTGATGCTGAAGTTGAGTCTGGAAGAAATAAAACGGAGTCAGGTAAAGTGCTATAATCAACACCGTTGACTGCAGTTCCTGTAATGGCAACATTTACCCATAAAGAGTCAGAAGACTGACAAGAAGGACGTGTGAAAACAAAATCTGCTTCGACTCCACAACCTTCATAGATCACAGAATCACCCATTGGTCCTGTTCCAACGTTTGTTTCAAGGTTCAAATCTACAGGGATAGATTGAAAACTACCTCCATCTAAAAATACACCGGTATCCAAAATACCATCTTGACAATCAGCAATGGCAAATTTGAAGTGGTAAGTTGAATCACAAATCACATTGAATCGTATTTCAATAGGAACGGTGAATCCATTAAAAGAATGTCCAAAAGTTCCCGATGATTGATCAATATAAAACTGTCCATTTAAGTTTGGGTGAATTGTTGAAATAGTAATCGGTTCATTTGTACCAGGAACTAATGCTAAATTATCAACATTGTAATTTCCTCCAGCTGGGTTTGGTCCAGAAAGGTAGAATCCAAAAGCATCATTGTATTGACTATTAATATAAGTCAAATATTCTTCTGAGGCAAACACGAAATTAAAAACGACAACATCTCCATTTGGTACAAAATCAAACTCTAATACAGCAGCATCATGAGTGGTCGTAATGTCTCCTGAAGCAGGGTTGGATGTGACAGATTGAGCCGTAGCTAAGACATCTGCATCACCAGGGCCTGCGATGTTCGTACTTGGATTGTTTCCGACTTGAATGTTTGTTACATAACCAGAGGACATGACTACACCAGAATCCAAACCAATTCCCGAGTTGTTTCCGTCAAAAAAACCAATTTGCTGCAAATCACCTGAATAGGTAATGTTTGAAGTAACTAATCCTGGGCCGATAAGAGTATTCGTAACTAAATCAGCTGGAGTTGGAGTTGGGTCAATAATTATATTTTGACCATAACTAAATACGGATACAATTAAAGTTAATGTTAGAAATAAGACATTTTTCATAAGTATATTTTTCTGTATGTAATATAGACTACAACCTTTTAGGTTTGGTTGCATCAATATGTAAAAAAAGATAAAAATAATTAATTATTGAATAAAAATACCGATTTTTGAATAAAATTTGATTCCAATGAAAAAGACACAAGAATATATAGCGAAGAATAAAGAGAAATTTGTTCAAGAATTAATTGAATTGTTAAAAGTTCCCTCGATTTCAGCTGACGCAGCTTATGCACCACAAGTGAAACAAACAGCTGATATTGTTGCTGAGAGTTTAAGGAAAGCTGGTGCAGATGATGTAGAGATTTGTGAAACTGCAGGACATCCTATTGTGTATGCACATAAAATTATTGACACTAATTTACCAACAGTTTTAGTTTACGGTCATTACGATGTTCAACCTGCAGACCCGATTGATTTATGGACGAATCCTCCTTTTGAACCAGTGATTAAGAAAACGGAAATTCATCCTGAAGGTGCAATTTTTGCACGTGGTGCTTGTGATGATAAAGGGCAAATGTTCATGCATGTGAAAGCTTTTGAAGCAATGATGAATGCAAATGAATTGCCGTGCAATGTTAAATTCATGATTGAAGGTGAAGAAGAAGTCGGTAGTACGAACCTCGCAATCTTTGTAAAAAACAATCATGAAAAACTAAAAGCTGATGTTATTCTTGTTTCTGATACAGGAATGTTAGCGAATGATACACCTTCAATTACAACTGGACTAAGAGGATTGAGTTATGTTGAAGTTGAAGTGACTGGTCCGAATAGAGATTTACATTCTGGACTTTACGGTGGTTGTGTTGCAAATCCAATCAATATTTTGGCGAACATGATTGCTTCATTGCACGATGAGAATAATAAAATTACAATTCCAGGATTTTACGATAAAGTAGTCAATCTTTCTGACGAAGAAAGAGCAGAAATGGCAAAAGCACCTTTCAGTAAGGAAGCTTATTGTAAAGCATTAGACATTGATGAGGTTATGGGTGAAGCTGGTTATTCTACACCTGAAAGAGGTGCTATTCGTCCAACATTAGATGTGAATGGCATTTGGGGAGGTTATACAGGCGAGGGAGCGAAAACTGTGATTGCTTCTCAAGCATTTGCTAAAATATCCATGCGTTTAGTGCCGGACCAAAGACCTGAAGAAATTACAAATCTTTTTGTTGAACATTTTAATTCGATTGCGCCTAAAGGAACAAAAGTGAAAGTTACTCCTCATCACGGTGGAGAGCCTTCTGTTACTCCAATTGATTCTATCGGTTATAAAGCAGCAGCAATTGCTTACGAAAATACGTTTGGTAAAAAACCAATTCCTGTAAGAAGTGGAGGGTCAATTCCTATCGTTGCAATGTTTGAAAAAGAATTAGGGTTGAAATCTATTTTGATGGGGTTTGGTTTAGACAGTGATGCTATTCATTCACCTGACGAACATTATGGCTTGTTTAATTTCTATAAAGGAATTGAAACTATTCCACATTTTTTCGTTGAATATACAAAGCTTTTAAAATCAAACTAATGAAATATTTATTCCTTCCCTTTATTGTATTGTTGATTACTTCATGTACTTTTTATGAACCCGAATACCGAGGCGGAGAAAGTGTACAAATGGGACAATTAAAAGGGAAGGAGTTAACACTTTCCGTTTCTGTAGATCTTTACAATGAAAATAAATTCGGTATTACAGTGAAACCTTCTACATTAGATGTTTATCTCGAAGATACTTACATTGGTAAAGTACATTTGGATAAGAAATTTAAAATGAAACGTAAAAGTGTGACTAGAATTACAGCGCCATTAACAATTACGTTAGAAAATGGAGTTCTATTTAAGCTAATACGATTAGCTAATCAGAAAAAAATAAAAGTGAGAATAAATGGAGATGTTAAAGCTTCGGTATTGTTGTTGACAAAGAAATTACCAGTAGATGAAACCAAAACAATTAATGGAATAAATCTTAGTCTTTAGAAATTTGGATCAATTCTGTTTCAAAAGATTTTTTTGAAAATGAGAAGGTATTTTGAATAATCTTAGGGTATTTTGCCCCAAATTCAACAATGCACCATTCTTGAAACATTTTCACTTCCTCTGTGCTATTCAACCATTTCAAAACTTTATGAAGTTCTTTTTGGAAAAGAGCTCTGTCAAAGCTGACAGCACGAATTATTTTCTTTGAAAAATCTAATGACATAGTTGTTGTTTTGTTCTCCTAAATTAACGATTAATTTTGGAAGTTCGTACAACACTAAATGTTAAAAACATAAAAAGTCCGCTATCACAAGGATGCGGACTTAATTTATTTATGAACAGCTATTTTATTGAAAATGGTGTTCAATTACGTGATAAATTTCTTCTGTTACAGCATCCCTTACATAAATTAACACATGCATGTTATCTGGGTTGTATAAGATCGGTAGTTTATAGGAATAATTAAAGTAATATTTCCCGTTTGACTCTTTGTGATCCTCATCTAATTCTTTTCCAAAAGCACGACCATCGATACAATCAACCATTACGTTTCGATGAACGTAATTAACATTAATCGAATTATCAGGCATTTTTTGAGGCTTAATAATTGAATCTTCAACCACATATACAACGATGTCTAATTCATTTGTAAGTGCTGCATCTAAAACTTCAACTTCGGCATGCAAAAAATAACCTTGCGTTGAAGGAAAATAATTAGATGATACTTGAAGGTTTACTTTTAGAACATTTGCCGTTAGTGCCGTAGTCGTATTTGAATTCCAATTACCGGGACTTGAAGTTACTTGTCCACTGCCATCATTAATTCGACTGATTGCTCCTTTAGGGTTACCAACAAAATTTGAACTAGGCCATTCAACTCCGAAATGATTTCCGATTATCAATCCTTCAGCACACGTAAAGTCATGTGTAAAATCAGGAGCTTCAGTTGATTGAAAAGGACCAATTCCATCAGGACTAGTATGAATTGTTGCTACAAAAACTCGTCCTGGGTTTGCGTGTTCAATGTTTTCAGCTTCTGTTGCAGCTTGAGGGCAAAAAGTACATTTATGTCCTGTGAAATCTTCAATCAGAATATTCCGATTTGAATTTGGATTGGTAGAGAAACTTGGCCACAAGCTATTGTTGGTATAATCAGTACTATCTCCTCCTGGGTACAAACTCCAGTCAAGTTCGCTTGAAACCCCAACAGGGTAAGCGTTATCTACCTTATCACATGCTGTGAAAAGAATAGTAATTATTGAAAGTGTTAAAAGTGTTTTTTTCATGTCTTAAAAACTTTGAGTGAATGATAAAGTTAATCCATTGGATGCAGGAACGAATCTACAAACACCACCTACACAGAATAAACCAGCTCTTTGGCGACCGTATCCAAGAGATATTCTAGTGGATTCTTTGATGTAACCAACTGAACCATAAATGTAATGTGTTCTCTTGTCTCTGTCATCGTTTCCGTAGTTGTATTGATCTAATACACTGATAAACCATCCTGGAGAAATACTGTATTCTAGAACAACTGTTGCCCAATCACCACTGTCATTAATGTCACCGTGATCATCTTTAGCAATAAAAAGACCTTGAACCTCTGCTCGTATAGAATGTTTCTTGTTGATTTTATAACCTAATTCAACTACACCAATGTTTGTTTTAATTAGACCGTGTGCATTACCCGTTACTTTTGCTACATCGTTATTCAATGTAATGTTAAAGTAGCTGACTTTTAAATTAAACTTTTTCGAGAATTTTTTATAAATGCTGAAATTGATGTCTCTCCAATATAAACTGTCAGACATGTCAAATACACCCGTTTCGTAAACAACTCTACTTGAGTCATTCGGATCTATATTCGATGTGTTTCGATTTGGTCTATAAGCAGTAGAGAAGTTTCCGTTCAGTGTTACACCATACTTTCCTCCTAATTTTGTTTTCCGCTTAATTGTGTAAAGTATTTCTGCTTGATAAGCAATTTCACCTATGGGTTGCGTTGCGTATGGGTATAGGGTAGCAACAAGATTGTAGGTGTGTGTTTTATTCATTGCAGGCAGGTAATTGATAAAAACATCTTGTAAATCTTTATTTCTGTCCGAACGATAACTCATGTTGTCAACTGATTTTGCCGATAACATAATTCCTAATCCTTTTTGAGAATACCCAAAATTGATTAAAGCAGCATGACCGTAGTTGTAATTATAAGCATTGTCAATCGATGGATCTTGTCCTTTTACTACGTATTCACCACCGAGATTAAACCTTCCATAACGTAAATCAACTCGACCGCCATATACACCAACGTTCTCCGGTAAAATTAAATCTGGCCTGTTATCTTTTTGGTATTTTGACACAAAAGATCCACCAAGTGTTACTTTAAATTTAGATTTTTCGAAAGAAGGAATAATCGAATTTAGATTTACCTCACCATCTATTCCTCTTACAACTCCTTCTGCGTGAACTATTTTCCCTTCTTGAAAAGACAAACGTTGCTTTCCATAGACTCCTTTTAAAGTAACACCTTTGTGCGGACGAAGAATTAATCGCATTCCATCCATTAAATTATCATAACCTAGAGATCGATCTTCGTACGCTCTGAAAGCCATTCCTGAACCAAATTGTTCATAGAAAGAACCAACGGTAACATCAACCCAGTCATTGGAGTAACCAACATATCTCATTCCGATTCCAGTTCCATCAAATCGGTTTGGATAACCTTGAATTCGAGGTAAGTATGATTCTACGCGCATACCTGCTTTGAAGTTCTTGTAGGTCACAAAAACATTCATGTAGGTGTTAATTAACGCTTTAGAATCGGGTTGAGAGGCACCAATAACAGTATCTTCATTTAGGTACTGAAAAATAGACTCAATATTACCTGTGATATTCAGTCCATCGTCTTTTTGTCCGTATCCTATAAATGCTATGGAAAATACGATAGCACTTAGAAATAAATTTTTCATAAATAAAAAAGTAAAGTCTTTAGAGACAGTTTATTCAGCTAGTTTTAAAATTTCTTCATACAAATGGTCTTCATCACCAGGAGCAAAGTTATTGTGAGAATAAACAATGTTTCCGTCTTTGTCAATTAAGAATGTATGCGGTACGTTATTTACACCCATTGCTCTTTTAAAGTCACCGTTCGGATCCATTAAAACAAGGTATTCCCAAGCTTTTCCATTAACATACATTGAAACTGAGTTCATTGTTTTTTGGTCATCTACAGAAACAGCTACAAGTGTAACACCAGTTTCATCTTGCCAGTCTGGGTAAATTTCATGTATTGTATTTAATTCTCTTTTACAAGGAGAGCACCATGTTGCCCAAAAACTAATTACAACTGGACCATCAAATCCTAATTTAGCTGTGTTAACTACATTACCTTCCATGTCTTTTAATTGTACAGATGGAAGCTGTTTTTCTTGAGTTTGTTGTGCATTAAGTCCGATAGATATCGTTAAAGCAGCAAAAAATAATGAGATTTTTTTCATATTCTAAGTTTATTTAATTTTAGTATGGTCATGAGTTTTCAAAAACCTTGCCGAATTCAAAGGTACATCATTTTCTTTTTTTAGAGACATAAAAGTTATTTTTATTCTTGAATTCCTATTTAATGATAAATACAGTTAATTGCAGTAGGAATTCAATAATTCAAACTTTTTAAAACGCTTTTTGGCTTAAAAATTGGACTATTTTTAGTCGAATTAGTATCGATTGCATATATTTGCTTAAATTAAACGTATTAAATATAGAACTTTATGAAAAAAATAGTACTCTCAATAATTGCTGTAATTGGACTATCTAGTCTTTCTGTAGCACAAATAGAAATTTATAAAACAGGAACTACAACTGATATTTCTGGTTCTGAATTAACTATAAACGCTTGGCAAGGTGGGGAACATCACAATGATTTTTACATCGTTAATTCAACAGGTTCTACTCAAGAATGGAATGTAACAAGAACAAAAATAAATGAAATTACTTCTTGGTCTGATTATTTATGTTGGGGACCACAGGGAGGGTTTGGTAACTGTTACCCTGCTTCAGGAATGACACAGACTACTTGGACTTCTCCAAGTAACGACGCACCAGTTATTGCCGCTGGTGATTCTGCAAAATTATCTTCTTACATTACTCCTGATTATGTTGGTTCCGCTGATCAAGTATATAGATATTATGTTGGAACAAGTGGAAATCCTAAAATGGATTCTGTTGATGTACGTGTTTTTTTTACAGTTGGTTTAAACGAAGTAACTCCTCAATTATCCGTTAGCATTGCTCCAAATCCATCGAATGATTATTTCGTTGTTTCAGCTACAGGTTCTTCTGCTGCTTCAATTAAAATTGTAGATGTTTTAGGAAATGTTATTCTTTCTGAACAAATGAATTATACTTCAAAAAAAGTAAATGTTTCTTCTTTTAGAAATGGCGTTTATTTTGTGATTATTGAATCAAATGAAGCGAAGCCAGTTACAAAGAGAATTGTTGTAAGACACTAGTCTTTAGATAATATTATTAAAACCATCATCCTTTTGGGTGATGGTTTTTTCTTGAAATTATATTTAGTACCTTTACTTTTCAATAATATACAACCGAATTGATCGAATTCAATGAAATACATCGTTCTGCAATCCTTGCTTCAATAGAGGCATCAAAGGTGATCATGGATTTTTATCGATCTACAGTTAAGATTGACATTAAATCTGATGGCTCGCCTGTAACACAAGCTGATTTAGCTGCTTCAGAAATAATATCGAAGCGTTTATCCTCGACAAATATTCCGATTTTAGGAGAAGAATTAAAGAATAAAGATTTTACTGTTCGCTCTAAGTGGACAAAAAACTGGTGTGTTGACCCTTTGGATGGCACGAAAATGTTCATTCAAAAGAACGATGAATTTGTTGTAAGTATTGCACTTATCGAAAATCATAAACCTATTTTCGGAATTTTGGCAAGCCCTGTTCAAGAAAGAATAATTTTGGGAGGAGTAGGTTTGGGTGTTTACATATTTGATTTCAATCAATTTGAATCACTGACAGAGTGGAGGAAAATTGAGCCATTCGCCCAAATGAATCAACCAATGGTAGTTGCTTGTTCCAGATCATTTGGGAAAGACAATGTTGCTTATGCGAAATCAATAGAAGAAGAATTTGGCGTGTTTGAGTACCTTAAAATGGGCTCTGCTTTAAAGTTTTTTGAATTAGCCGAAGGAAAAGCAGATATGTATGTTCGACTTGGACCAACGATGGAATGGGACATTGCTGCTGGACAAGCTATTCTTGAAGAATTAGGTGGAGAAATAAGAAGTTTAGAAACGAATGAACGACTCTCGTACAATAAAGAGAGCTTGTTTAACCCACCTTTCGTAGCAAAAACAAAAGCACTCATTAATCCATGAAAATAGTTGTTTTATTCTCGTTTATCCTATTTGGGTTTTTAGCTTTTGGACAGCAATTATTACTTCCAACGCATTCATTTTATAAAGACCAAATATTCGCCAATAAGCTATCTTCTCCATTGAATAATGGAAGTTTTTTCCCAATTAATGAATCGAATTATGATTTGATTCCTGCGATAAATGATTCTTCAAAACAGTATTATGATCTCACATACGTACTTTTTCAAAAACATTTGATAGAAGTGAAAGGGAAGGATTTTACATTGTCGATTGATCCAGTCTTAGATATGTCAATGGGTAGAAATCTTTCCGATACGGTTACAAAAAGATTGTTTCAAAATACAAAAGGAGTTCATGTGGAAGGGAGAATTTATGATAATTTCGCATTTTCAACGACTTTGTACGAAAATCAAGCACGTTTTAACCCATATGAAAATCAGTATTATACGTCAATTGGGGAGAAGTATCCTCAAGCAGATTCAAGCTATTTAACACAAAATGCGGTTGTACCAGGTGGAGGGAGAACTAAGCCGTTTAAAGTAGATGCGTTTGATTATGCATCTGCTGTTGGTTATTTGGTCTATGCACCTGTAAAAAGCGTGAAGATTATTGCTGGAAATAACGTGCAGTTCATTGGTGACGGTCATCGTTCTATTCTTCTGTCCGATAATTCTTTTAGTGCTCCTTATTTTAGAGTTGATTGGAGTTTTCATCCAAAATTTAGTTTTTCTTACTTGCGTGCAAAGCAATTAAATTTATTGAGACGACCAGCAAGTGGTTCTGTAGAGGCAAATTATGAAACTAAAGGATATTCGGTGAATTATTTCACTTATATGCCCTCAAAAAAATTGAATATAAGCCTTTTTGAGAGTGGACAATGGAACAAAGGAGATTCAATTACGAGTCATTCTGCTCATCCACTTTTCTACAATCCTGTCCCAATTGTTTCAGGCCTTTCTCTCAAGAATAAAAATGAGGTCGTTACTTTATTAGGGTTGAATATTGGATTCCAATTGGCGAAAAACCACCGCGTTTATGGCCAGGTTGCAATGAATGATTTCAATTCATCTAAAATTGCAGCTCAGATTGGCTATCGTGGTTATGATTACTTTGGAATTGGAGATTTCATGTTTCAATTTGAATATAATTTTGTTGCTGATCAAACGTATCAAGCAGATAATCGTCGTTTGAATAACGTGCATTTTAATCTTCCTATCGCACATGTAAAAGGGGATGGTTTTCAAGAGTTCTTAATTCGAACTAATTACGAATACAAAAGAGTGTACGCTGATATATTAGCTACTTATTATTTACTTTCCAATTATTCAAATGAATCATTATTACCTGTATATGAGGTTTTAACAAGGAATTCTAATCAAATATTTTATGCGTCAACAGAAGTAGGTATTCGCTTTAACCGTAAAATGAATTTGATGATTTTTGGTAATTGGACGTATAGAACAGAGTCGAATTCAACGATTCTTGGGACAAATAGCTTTCAAGTTGGAATAAGAACAGGATTGGTTAATCATTACAAAGGATTTTAATGAGATTACTACTTTACATATCGATAATTGTTTTTTCATTTTCTACCTATGGACAAGAAGATGTTGGAGGTATTTTTGAAGAAATGCCGAATGATAGTTTGCCTAAGCGAACATTGAAAACACATTCTAGCCTTTGGCCAAAAGTTCGGGAAAGGAATTCCTCGCTTGGGGAAGACAATTTTCATTTTAGTCCATTGGTAGATTTGAACTTTATTCAAACCACTCAGTCCAATTTTAAAACAGGGTTGGGAATTCAATTAGAAGGTAGAATAAAGAATAAATTTTATTACCGACTTGCTGGTGTTGAGGGGATCAGTCAAACAGATGGATTTTATTCTCCAAAAACTTATATTGCAGATTCAAATGGACAGAGTTCAATTTATTCTGATTTGCACGGAAGAATATCTTTTACACCAAATCCAATCTTTAATTTTCAAGTTGGGTTGGATAATAATTTTATTGGAGAAGGGGCAAGATCAATGTTTCTGAGTGATTACGGAGCATCTTTCCCTTTTGGACAAATTAGAATGCGATTTTGGAGAATAGAATACAGTATTCTGTATCAATTTATGCGTGAGAAAGATATCAGTCCTGCAACAAATCGATGGAATGGTAAATTTTCTTCCAGTCATCACCTTTCTTTCAATGCGGCGAAATGGTTGAATATTGGCTTTTTTGAAACCGTTATTTTTCAACCAAAAGATACACTATCGAATCGAGGATTTGAAGTTGAATATCTAAACCCATTTATTTTCTATAGACCGCAAGAATATTCTCTCGGTTCTTCAGACAATGTTTTAATAGGGGTTGAATTGAACGCTTTTTGGAAGAAACATACGTTTTATTCTCAATTTATTATGGATGAATTTGTTTTGTCTGAAATAAAGAATAAAACAGGCTGGTGGGCAAGTAAATATGGTGGGCAATTTGGAGTGAAAGGAAGATTTAATCGTGGCGAAAATAAGTTCTTTTATCGATTAGAATACAACTTCGCTCGGCCTTATACTTATGCGCATATTTCACGAGAATTGAATTATGGAAATCAAGGAACGCCATTAGCTCATCCTTATGGAGCTAGTTTTATGGAGTTACTGGGTGAATTTAAATGGCAGAATAATAAAATGTATGCTAAAATATTTAGCAATTATTATTTAAGAGGCGCGAGTACAAATGGATTTAACTATGGTGAAAATATTTATGACCCATACATCAATCGACCGTATGAATATGGACATTTTATTGGTCAAGGAAAAGGCTATAACGGAACTAAAACAATTCTAACTTTCGGTTACCAAGTGTTGAAGAATGGTAATTTGAATGCTTTCGTTGAGAATCATTTCAATGCATCAACCATTGATAAAAAGATACATTACAACTTTGTCGTTGGTTTAAGGTCAATGTTGTGGAATGATAGAAGAAACTATTGATCAGAAGACTTTTTCTTTTTCCCAAGTTTTATTTCAAGAATAAGTTTTACAGAATATTGTTGTGCATACGCACCTCGACCACCGTTTCCTATTAATCCATTCTCAATAGATGGAGTGGTGAAGTCAATCACATGATAATATTCTGTTTTAGGTACCCAACCAACTTCTAACCCAACGGTGTATACTTTTGTGCTTTTTTCTGAACGATGTACTGTTCCTATTGAAAAGTGATAGATATTCCACTTACTGGCATCGATTCCTATTCTTGTATAATCGTAATAAGGTCGTTCATTTACATTAAAATCCGTTCTTGCTCCAAGGTATAAATCCCATTTATGATTTAATACGGTTTCAAATCCAATTCCAATATTTGTACGAGCTTCTTGTTCTTCACCATATGCGAGAAAGTTTTGGTCCCCAAATATTTGAGTAATTGATGTGTCAGCAATTGTCGTTGGGTAGACATTTGGACGTTGGTCAGGATTGAATAAAAGGTAGTATTTACCGCCAAAGAAGGTCTCGTTTGTAATGTGTAACCACGATTTTTTTCCTAATTTAAAACTTACACCAAAAGCTAGCGACCCAAATTCCTTGTGTTGTGTTTTTACATCGCTGGCTCTGTCAATAAAAGTAACATCTGTAGAAATTAATGAATCAACGTTTATTACGGAAAAATCACGGTAAACATTTCCTTTTCCTAGCATATTGAAAGAAGGAGTAGTGAGTGTAATACCAAATTTAAAATTTTCTAAATTCAAGGCAATAGATGGTTTAAAAATACCTTTGATGTTGTAATAGTCGAAGGTGATTGTTGAGGATACGTTAGAAATGTCACCCGTTGATCCGTCTGTAGGCAATACAGTACTTGAATATGTGTTGTGGTATTTTACATCTCTGTAAATGCCGAAATGAGAAAAACCAATGGACCAAATACGAGAAAGTTTATAAGAAACGGAGAAGCCAGCCCAGTATTCATTTATATTGTGCTGATAATTGTAAGAAGCCACAAATTGTTCTGGACCTGCTGTGTGACTAAAAATTTCATATTCTTCTTCGTGTAAATAATCAAATTTAGAAGCGTATTTCCTTCGGTTGATGATTGCGTAACCAAGCCTTAATCGTTCGTGTTTTGGCAAATCAATTATCCCAGCAATTAAATTGGGCATCGTATTAAACTGAGCATGTTTTAGGTTTATACCTTCTCCCAAAGCATTTTTCAAGTATAACCGTCGAACGCGGTATGCATTTACAGAAATTGACATCGAAGGATTTTTCACAAAGCTAACCGCAGCAGGATTGTAATAGACTGTACCGTTGTCACCAAGTCCAGCTGAAGCAGCTCCACCTAAAAGTGATGCTCGTGCACCAAATTGTTCAGACCATTGGTGATAATCTTGTGAAAAAAGTGAAAATGTAAGTACTACAAAAGTGAAAATGAAAAGAGTTTTCATATTGTTTATTTAGGTTGAGTTAATATCAAAGGTAAAAAAAGATGTAGAGGTTTTTATTTGTATGGATTATTTTATTTCGAAAGATCTTCTTTTTTCTCCATACGTTTACAAAAAATAAATATTTCAATCAATGTATTTTCGATGCAAGCGAGAAGAAAAACGGGTCATTATTTCGTAAGAAATAGTACCGGTTTTTGTAG
>Ga0256845_1001010_pt1 | contig 23932 bp, 13 predicted proteins | sample RiftiametaG_FD_189101 | JGI IMG/M metagenome (GOLD analysis project Ga0256845, IMG submission 189101) | Tube worm associated microbial communities from hydrothermal vent at the East Pacific Rise, Pacific Ocean - Riftia | ecosystem: Host-associated > Annelida > Integument > Unclassified ... | reverse complement strand
TAAAAGTAAGCCAAGGAAACCCACTTGAACTTCCTGCCCCTGCATGAATTTAATTCAGTTATGAATTTGAAAATTTAAAAGTCAGAATGCTTTGTTGGTAGGGTGAACTGATTTTTTTAGGTTTAAAACGGCCTTGAAATAAATGACCATATCGCTTTTCTTTGCGTATGTTGTTAAACCATTGGGTATATACACCATTAAGATGTCTCATCCCTTTCGATAAGCTGCTTTCTCTTGTTTCGATTAAAAGGTGATAATGATGATCCATCAAACAATAGGCGTAAACGCTCCATTAATAGCGTTTGCAAGCCTGCTCTAGAACAGAAAGGAAGTGATATCGATCGGCTTTAGTTTCAAATATCGCCTGTTGCGCGTTTCCACGAGAAGTAATGTGGTATATCGCACCGGGATATTCTATTCGAATTTGTCTGGCCATATAACACAGTATCACAAATAAATTGATAGAGCAAAGAAAGACGTGTCCCCAAATCCCTCTGACAATGTAACGAAGCACCGTAGGGTGCGGGATACCCATCGTGAGAAAAGTATCCTTCTGGTAGCCATAAACCGGTGAAGTGCTAGATAGTCGGTAAGATGAAGACATCTGAATCTGCGATAAAGATCGTAAATTGGAACAAGCGGAAGTGGCTTTCACGCTTGAGCCAAAAGGCAATGGAGGTTGGAATAGCGTCTCATTTCTGCGCTTTCGTGATCGATACCCCTCCCGGTCGATAGCAGGCATCTAACCCGACGTACTTTTACAAGCGGAACATGGAAACCCTGTATTCCTCCCTTCGGGGACGGCAAACTGTAAAGTCTGCTTAAGGGGGTGCAGGAGCACGGCAAGATCATTATAAATCATAATTTTTCTAAAAAACTCTAATTCTAGGGAACTAAACCAATATATCAGGATCAGATCATTATCTTATTTAGCGAAATATTGAGTTAATTGATAATGAATGATTCCTTTTTAAACCACTTTGATTCCATAGCCGATCCCCGAATAGAGCGCTGCAAAAAGCATGCTCTTTTAGATATTTTGTTACTATCTATTAGCGCTGTTATCTCTGGTGCAGAAGGTTGGGGGTATGATGATTATTGGTAGTGTTTCAATAAATTTGGAACCTAAATGAGGGGAGTGTCGTTGTGGACGATATCAATCAAGCTCAAAAAGAGCGATTAGCACATATTGATTTCAGACTTTATTTCCTTGGGATAGTAGGTAGAATTGACCTTGTAACGAGATTCGGCATTAAAGAAGCGGCTGCCACTCGAGATATTGCTCTGTATAGGGAACTAGCTGGCGACAACTTAAATTATGACACAAAAGTAAAGACTTATACTGTATCTTCCGATTTCAAACCGGTGTTTGAATACCACGCAGAAAGAGTCTTAGCTGCTCTTTCTCAAGGGTATGGAGATGATATAGTTTCAAATCAAAAAGGATTTCTTAACTGCGAAATTCCCTCTCAGTTAAGTAAACCAGACTTGGATGTTTTGGCAACCATAACTCGAGCTATTTATGGCAAAAAGGTTGTTTCAATAGAATACCGTTCACTGAGTAGTGGTTTTACGTCCAGAGAAATAATTCCTTTCTCGCTGGTTGACAATGGCCTTCGGTGGCACATAAGGGCATTTGATAGACGTAGGAGTCGATTTACAGATTTCGTTGTTACTCGAGTTACCGCTCCAGTAATATTGGAAAACCATACAGTTGCCGACGAAGAGCAATCAAATTTTGATAATCAGTGGAATCGCATTGTCGAGCTAGAAATTGTAGCTCACCCTCGTTTGAAGTACAAAGAGACGATTGAAGTCGACTATTGTATGACAAAAGGAGTCATGCCGCTCAATGTAAGAGCTGCGGTCGCAGGTTATCTTTTGAGACGTTGGAATATCGATTGTAGCGCTAAAGCCGAATTAGTAGGTGCAGAGTATCATCTTTGGTTAAAGAATCGACAGGCACTTTATGGCGTTAATAATTTAGTAATTGCGCCAGGCTTTGAACAAGATCCATTATAAACAGCGTAAGTTTACATGGATGTTTGATATTCCTCGACTTTATCGAACAAGGTTAAAACTCAAGTTTTGATTTATCAACTAAAACGACTCAATAATTATAGGTTCGAACTCGTTAAATAAAATATCCATCCACTCAACGATATTGCTAACAAACGCCCCGTTGGCACTTAAACCCAACTCATAATTACCGGTCAAGCCTGGTCCGGTAAAGTTAGCACTCCCAATATAAATTTCTGAATTATCACTAATCAGTAATTTTGTATGCATTAGGGGATAATGACCTGATTGTAATCTACTCGGTGCTCGGCAGTACACTTTATAATTATATCGCTTCAAATGATTCACAAAATATTGAAGAGCTTCCTTGTTTTCCTTATCAAGATTTCCACTTGTTAATATTCTAACTTCGATATTATTGACTTCAAGCTTTCGAAGTCGTCGGAAGATATAATCAACACCGTCTTTCCCCCAGTAAGGGAAAGCAATAATAATGCTTTGTTTTGCACTCTTAATGGCTGAGGCCAAACTATCACCGATGTTGCCATTGATTACGCCATCAGAAATGCCACTTTCAATCAGCTTATATGCGGTCTCATTAGGTACACCGACGAGCATTTTCAGCTCGCCAACATATGGCCTAATTTCTTCACAGTCACTATTAATCGAACGATTATAAGCTGCCCAAGGGGAACTCACATCTGTCGATGACATAGACTTTCCATGAATGATGCTTATGATATTATCAGGGTAGTCTTGGAGGCTTTCGAAAGAGATCTTCTCCCCAGTCATCAACGATTCATTGATTAATGTTGTAAGTTTTCCCGCTTGAATTTTCGCATTCGTATCACTTAGGTCGTTAAAGTAATCGATGAGCGTATGCTCCAGGTGATTCGTCATTAATTCCCCCAAAACCCCTTTTTAACCACTTGATTGGTTTCAATGTTTCCGCCATGAATATAAGAGCGAGATAAATCATAATTAAAAGTTTCACAGCCAATCACAATTTGTGTACAACCGCTACATGATGCTCCCTTATCGGAGCATATGGGATCGAACACACAGCTCAACGCATAGTTTGAGGCATCATCAAGCCAAGGTCTTAAATAATGCTTAAAAAGATTCATTAAGCCACCAGCGGTGTAGTTTTGCACAGAGGTGACATAGAGGACAATTGAGAGATCCATTGGTAATAAATACTCCATTACACTTTTATCTTCATAGCCGGTATGGCGTTTAATTGAAGCTAACAAACAATGACTTATAGTATGCAATAGATTGAAGGGAGCAGCTTCTTTTACCGCATTATCACCTCGTTCTCGCATAGCAGTTGTTACTTTTGATGGCTCTATGGTTAATGCTGGCGAATACATTAATAAATGTGCTTTAGCCCGAGAAAAATCTTGGGTGACTTCCTCACCAGGATCAGACCAGCCCATAGCATCAATACACCAACGTAAAATTTTACGGGGATCGAAACGAATCAATACACCTTCGGTTTTAGCAGACATCGCATACAAACACCGCTTGCCATTTAATGATGAATCCAGCTTATCTTGAAAACCATTCAAAGTAACCGGCACATTAGACTCAGGATTTTCAATATTTGGGCTGCGCTTTTCTCTTGAGAAGCCAACCGTCGATAAGACTACATTGATGTCATTTAAATGAGAAATATTGCTAACCCCATAATTCGCCATAATATATTGGTGGTTACTTTCCAACTGCTTTCGCGTCATAGCATCAGGCTCATTTGAAATCCGAGAGGTCCAATTTTGCTCTTTACAATCTTTGGTTATGAAAATGGATTCCAATGAACGACGACTGGTAGCCAATTGGTGAAGCGCTGTATCATTATCCAGATAATCACGGACTTTACTAAAGTAACCGGTCGACGACTTTATATTTCCCTCAAGCTTCTTCTTGTTCTCATGGAATGAATTCACCATCACCCAATCCATGCTGTCCTTATCGAGCTCATCAATCGGCGCGTAACCCGCAATTAAAGCGTCAATTTTCTTGATGTGCTCGCGAATACCGGCGATTTCTTCTTCACTCTTCATATTGCCGCCAATCATGTTCTCGACAAAAACAACAAACTCATCTCTTGAATGAATGCCGCATATAACCGCCGCAACACCTTCTGCAACATCACGATTCATTTCATCCAATGAACCCGTTACCGAGCCCATGTGATTGAGACACCAACTCACCAATTCACCAGTGACTTTCTTTAAAGCAACATACTGCACAGACTGTGGGAAAAAACCATCACCATTAACTATTTGGGAGCCCTTCTTTATTGAACCTTCTTCACCTAAAGGCACACAATAACGGCATGGCTCTTGCAGAGCACGATTCTTCACATCTCCGGTATCACCATCAATAAATTGATTATGGAAAAACGCGCCACCTTTATCGTTAAAAACCAGATTATTGACTCCAGCGGTGTGTCTTGCTTCATAAGGAATAAAGATTGAACCAACACTTCCACATCGGTGCACACTCATATAGGGCAGTTGTAACATATACCCCCGGCAGGATTTATCCTTGCATGCGACTCTTTGCTTGTTCTTTATTTTCCTTCGTCTTTTTGCAATAGACTTAAGTATTTCCTGCTCATTTCTCGATTGACCATAAAAATCGAGCTTATTACAAGATTTACACTTCAGCAGTAAAGGAAAAGGCGACACGAAGATACTGGTTGGACTTTGAACATGCAGCATCTCTTTATGACGCTCAAGGCCAAGCTTCAATCCTCCTTCTACCGCGCCTGCCGGCAATTCTTCCCACTCACTGACAAAGCGCTTTACTACCCATATCAATTGGTCTTTATCGATATCATTTAAACTGTCATCCGTACCATAGGTTCCCACTACCTGACCAAATGCTGAACCTCTCAACTTTACAGTCCCAGCAGGAAGATACCCTTCACGATACAATCGACTTTTATTGACATACTCTTGTTTCATGACTTCTCTCCCCTACTCTGACAACGCATCAATAACATCTTCGACAAGACTATTATCTGCAGGCTTAATTTCAATCTGCCTTTCAATATCGCGAAACGAACGGAACGGCTGATTCCTAAGAATCTTACCAATGATTTCTCGAATACTCTGATCAGCATCTGTCGAAGATAAAGTCTCAAGCATATCCAATGAATGGTCTATTTTGGACTCCAGGTCAGCATTAAACTCTTTCACAAGTACCGGATCAAAACCTAAGTTAATATCATCAGGTACCTTTAAGCACTTCATCAAGATATCTTTTAGCTCCTGATGAACATTGAACTTATTATCCAGTAACGCATCTCTTAGTTTTTTGCCGTTGTAGCCAAGATTTTTACCCCAGGCCCGAGTCGGGGCCCAGTTATAAAGCACTGCGGCCAATACACCAGGAAAGGTTCTCTCCAAAACATTCGGCGCAAATCGGCTAATAGGTACTGACTCAACTAGCTTATCTAAAAAGAAGTGATAGTCTTCAAAATTTAGGAATACATTTCGCTCATAGAGGTTGAAGTGCTTAAACATGGAAATAATAATCCCTGGATGAACACGTCCAGCTCGCGCCGATGCTTGAATATACTCAGCCGTCGACTTTGGCCATCCATGCAAGATCATAAAATTCAAGTTTTCAATATCAACGCCATGTGAGATAACATTGGTGGCAATTAACTGCCTGTGTGGATCGTCATGCCTCTTATTTTCCATATGCTCAATAGCCTGCAGGATATCGTCCAGAGTCGTTTCGCCATCAAGCTTTTTAGGGATCTCCACTTCACCCGTCATTTCTTCCAGCTTCACGGTGACATCAATGATGCTCTTTTTACTATTCACATAGGTCAAGGCTGCATTCATGTATACATCCAGATGATCAACCAGCAATTTTGCAAGTGAGCCGTCAAAACCTATTCTATTTGCAGTATTGGTCGGATCATCACGCAACTGTGCTCTTAAGTCATCCAACATTAGAAAATAGCGATGACCCATTAGCGCGATAGCATTAGAGATATTGTTCAGCGGCATTACACCAATGTATTGACGCCGATATAAAACGCCACCGTCTTCATCAGGAACAATGCGCGAATAAAATGACTCATTTTGTTTTTGCCCTGGGGCCGGAAAACGTCGCGCTCTACGCTGATAAAGATGCGTAACATGATGCTCATAGTCTTTAATGGTTGCGGTGGCTGCTAGGATCTTAGGACGACGACCTCCCATTTCTTCTTGAATAGCATTAAAAAGCGTCTGATAATGCGCATCAAAGTTGCCCAAGTTCTCCCGGGATAAATGCAATTCGTCTTGAAGCATGAAGGAAACACCCGGAATTTTAGCTACACCAAGATCAATCGTTCTAACATCAGTGGTTCTTGAATTATTTCCGCACTTAAATGCAGCATAGTCATCCATGGCATCTTTACCAATGCGCTTATGCATACAAGGACCATCAAAGGTAAAGCCGTGCTCTGGGCAGAAAAACCGTCCTCCACCAAACAGCAACCTAAATCGTTGATTGTGCCCAATGACCGCAAGCTTATCTAAAGTACCGACTAAAATCGTTGGAATGTATCGATAGCACTCCTCATCGCTGACATAAATGCCTATTTCACCTTTAATACCCTCACCATACAGACCTCGATCAGCACAGGTATTACTCCAACAATGGGGGTTAGAGCAAACATGCATCAAACGACCGCGTTCTATATCCGCTTTGACGTAAATGGAATCTTTAGCCTTACAGTAAGTACAATCATGAACAAACTGCAATTCGTGAAGCTTATCATCTGTTAAATTCGGCAGAAAAGTATCCTGATAGTAGGGACCATCATTCGTTACAAAACCCGGTGAGCTAACACTCCCAGTAAAATACCCGACAGTAAAGGGATGACCCCCTAACCCCCTTTCCTGTCTAATCACATTTGCTTGCGCCAGCACATAGCCCAAACGCTGAAACTGCTGAACCGAGAGCATTCGAAGGGGGAAACGCATCCATCCAGTCACGCCAAATGCGCGACCATTAATCCTCTCATATAACATGCCCATGGTTAAAATGCCCAAATACGCTTCTGTCTTACCACCACCAGTGGCAAACCAAAGGACTTCAGCATGTTCAAGATGCGATGATATTTTGTCTTTATGTATACATCGCTCATAGACTGCCATGACTTGCGTTAGGATAAAGCCCAGCTGGAAGAGGCGCCAGGAGTCAAAGGACTTACCCTGGATCTTTACCGCTTCACCAATCGCTTCATTCATCAGCTTAAATGAACGTAGCAGGTTGGAGTTCTTTTGAAGTAGATTGATCCCCTCTTCAATGTTATTGCGCTCTCGGATAAAATCGGTATGATCCAAATTCATGATCGCAACCTGTTCTTTCGATGAATCGCTGGCTTTGCTATCAATGACTCCTCGCCATTCGTCCGCATAACGATCGATAGCTTGAACCATGTCTTTTAAAATTGGGATCGGATCACTCGCCAAATCTGCAAACGTTGGCTGTGTTTTCATTCCTATTTTCTCCGGGCTCGGAGTTTCTATCAACGCTTGCCGGCTTGTCGGAAAACTATTCGTGCTATACTCACCATTCTCATACGAGACACCACAACTGATTCCGTAGCCTGGTAAACCTTCACTATCGATCAGGCGATAATCTTCAGGAGCGAACCGATGGGGCAAGGGGGTGTTATTTCCTACAGAAAATTTAATCTTAAACCCCGCATCAAGCAGTTGCGGCATAAAGACACCAAATGGCTTACTATGATCTGAACTGGTTAAGTTCTCCAAGAAAAACTCTATAAGATAAGAATTTTCATTTTCACAAAGTGACTTTGGCGCTTTCCTCGCACGAGCACGCAACCTGACCCGGTAATGAAGAACTTCGTTGGTTTCAAAACAACCATTGCGGATTAACGCATTAAATTCATTTTGATTTGTCGCAGGCGTACCACTCCAATCAAATGTTAAACGTGCTTGACCCTTATCGTTTAAGTAACACTTCCTGAAAATAGTACCATTTTTCAGCATCTCGCTTTCGTGGGCACAGATAGTACTCTCAAGAGAGCTCGCATCAACTGGCACAACCCACTTTTTATCTTCAGCTGGTAAATTAAACTTGAAATCAATATCACTAAACTCGAGAGTAAACCTTCGATAGGTTCCCAATAAGACCTGTTTGTCTTTTGGATCACCATCACCATCTCGCGTTAATGCTTCCATCATTTTTGAATAATCAGGAATGACACGATGAACAATATCGAATTGGCCCGACACACTGCATTTCACCTCACCTGCCTTATCAGGCTCTACCAACAATACCATCCCCATTGAATTTGGTGCTTGTGGACCATCAAAATGCGGATCAGGAAACTTTCCAATGGAACCTGCCAAGCTCATCGAGTGAGGATCAACCGTGTCATAAAGCTTTCCCTCAGGTGGAAGAGGACCATCTGGCTTATCGACAATATGCTGTTTAAGCAATGCCATAAGAGCATCATTAAGTCGACTCTTTTCTTTAAATGTCAGTTTATTTTTTACTTTTTCGCTCATTGTTCTCCCCCAACTACAAATGCTTTCCAGCATGATGGATCATGATTTTTTTATTCGCGTCATCCCAGCCAAAATAAAGCCTGAAACAAAATTTAGGGTCGTAAGATGTGCCGATTCTTAAATGGCGATCCATATCCTCTTTAACCTTACCAAAAACACTATTCTTTCCTTTGGATGAATCAGATAAGTCACCTGCATACGTGATCCCAAATGACTTCCCGGCGCTAATCGCTTCGTCAAGTCGAATCGTTTTGGTATACACATCGTAATAATCATTACCAAGCAGACCAATACAACGAAGCGCCTTATCAATATCTTCAAATTGTGAATCTTTTAACGACTTTTTTGCTCTCGCTGTGAGCTCTATCCTTGAACCAAATCTGCTTACCGCACCTTCCATGGCCGACAATAAAGATCGCTTTTCGACTACATTTTCTAACCCACTTTTCGAGCTATTTCTGGCTGTAACAACTTCGACTGTCAGCAATTCAAATAATTGCTCAATATCCTCATTTTTCACTAGCTGACCATCAACTCGAACATGAGAATCACCTTTAGCTTTTGAGAGGATCACTTTATTCAAGATCTTACCCATGCGGACATGCTCACTTCGCAACTGTTTGATGAATTTCACTATATTGTTAACGTGAGAATCAGCATTTTTAATACCACTCAATTTTGCGAGAATAGAAAGCTGTGTCTTTGCATTCTTGGGTCCAATAGGAACATGATTACACCAATTTCTTAATGTTGTACTCGTAACCTTAATACCGCCCTTTTCGAGCATATCTTTGAGTTTACGAATGTCGCTGCCGCACTTATCCATACACCCATCAATAAAGTCATACCAAAGGCTGGCAAATTTGACGTAGTGTTCGAGATCATCGGTCGAACTAGATAACATTTCAAATAATGTGTCACGCATCGAATCACGCTCTTGTCCGTCTTTCGGTAAGATGATGATATATCCAGTTTTAAGATCGCAAGCAGCCACACGCTCAAGTTCTTTTTCACCCCGCTTTTCAATCAAAACATCAATATTGTGGTTTCTATCTAGAAAGATTGGCTCATCCCTTTCCTCGACATCAACAACCACATGCTCTGAATCCAGCACCACTTCGAAAACCTTTTCATCACTTCGAATCAAAACCTCTTCTTCCATCATAATGTCAAGCCAACTTTTAATGGATTCGGTCGAAATTTTGGACAAGGTCAACTGTATATAATCCCCCTTGCAATCAGAAAACTCCAGTTGTTCAACTACATCAAATTCATGAACAGCCAAATCGGGTTGCCCCTCATCGCAGTAAAGCCACCATTTCAACTTGTTTGGCGAATCAGGACGCGATTGCAACCCTGACTTCAATGCATAATTTAAAAGCCTGCTAGTAGGCTCAACTTCTGATGGATAGCACGGCCAAAATATTTCATTATTAAAATAAAGCCACCATTTGATGTTGTCCCACGGCTTAGCCAGCCAAATCGTTTTTTCACCTTTAATGCGTTTCAGTTTATCTAAGTTTCTTAAGCCGCTCGCCGGCAATACTCGAATTCTTTCAGAGGCTAATGCAATACATTCTTCTGAGACAAGCCATTTCTCTGTAGCTTCCGCAGTATTCACTTTATCAACCAGCACCAGAAATTTATCACTCGGATATTGAGCCAATACTTTCTTGAGAAATTGTGCCTTACCCGACAAGCCACTCTTAATGACATCAATCAGTGTCGATACCGCATCAATTGATTCCCTTAAGGCATTTTGGGCAATACCACTTGGCAATGAAAGCGATGAAAGGCCATAAAGCTCTTCACTCAATGGCTTTATCGGGAATGGGCCGCCTTTGCGCTTAGAGTTTAATACCTGCTCCATACGGTCAAAATGGCATGCCAGGTGACTTACGCCTGAAAAAACGCGATACAACGGGCTTTTAGCCGGCGACGAAACCGTTTTAGTAGCGCCTGACAGCGCTTTTGCTAACTCCCTACACTTATCCGATGCCTTAATCAATGCGTTGTCGAGCGTGTAGTCTGGGATAGTTACTTGATTTATCTTATAGTCAGCTTCTTTAGTTACTTTTATCCACGGATTCGTATCAAGCATTCTATGGGGCCAACATAAAATCCCTTGATGTTGATTCACGATTTTTTCAACCTCTTGATCCCCCAAAGCATAAATCACGCACTTAGGTACTTTTGGAAAATATATATCGGCCAGTTGAAGCAAATGCGAAAGTTGCTCTATACCACCGCTTGGTGTTGCGTCGATAAGAAAAGCAAAAGGAGCGGTATTCTCAACAAAATAATCCATTAAATCAGTTGGCGATTTATTAGGGCTTGCCAATAGCGTTCTAATCGGCCTATCTTCTACTGCTGATAAGGCCTGAGACGATTTAGCGATATTTGATATATTAACGACACACGGATAAAGCCTTTCAGTCGATTTCATCTGTACAAAACGTGATGCCGGTCGGGTGAAACAGATTAAGTCCTTTTTGTGCTGTATATTCGTGACATTAAACCAACTTGCTTTTAACTCTTGAAGAATAGCATGCCACCGGATCCCATGAAGATAGTATGCCATCGAGGTGATGTCATCTCGGATCGGTGATGGATAACTGACAGCGACTGAAGCACCATCTTTCAATCGGTAACCTGCAGCTGCCAATGATGCTGCGGCTTGTGAAGATAGAGCTTTTAGGTTCGCTTGCTTAATCTTATCGCTGTTTTCTAGCAGACTATATCCAGGAATACCGGGCAAAAAACCTTTTGAAAAATTCGCCCAGCTACTTTCCGTCATGCTCAAGCTTCCCTATGCTTGCTTTAATGGATGGATTGACAACAAAACGTCCCATTGCTCCTTCCATTTTAATTTGATTTATAATGCCTAAACGCTTAAACCATGTAATGATTTGCGGTATATCTTCGTTATCAAAATCCACATCCAGTAAATCACTGATCGCCAGCTCAAAGTCAGAGCGTCCAAAATCTGCATCTTCACATAACTCAATAATCTTCAGCAATAACGGTTTTGCCCAATCGACATCATTAAGACCAGATGACTCCATAAAGCTTTTTACTGCCTTACTACTGCATTTATCAATTGGCTTGAACTTTCTACCCAACTTTGACAAGTCGCTCGCCTTGGGAAGTTCCACTTTTATCTCACATAATTTTTTGAGGAAGCAATACCAACCATTGGTAATAGAACTTAGCATGTTGACTTCTGATTGAGCATCCATCATGTTGAGCTTTTCCAATAGGTGCCGTAATCCATTCTTATCCCAGGTATGCAATGCAATGAATGCCTGCTGAAACTCTCGCTCTGTTGCGATATCCCCTAATTGCAACCAATTCCACAATGCCAGCGGCGAAAACGTAAAAATAAAGCGAACAGAATGATTGTTGTTATCTGCCCCGGCTACAATTTGATGCGCTGTGTCAATCATTGCAATCGTATTACCAATCGGCAGCGAACCATCATCATGAACAAACAGCATAATTGGCTTGGCTTTAGAATCACGCTTGATAACATCAGTCGCACGTTTTAAGAAGGTTGCCGGGTCTTTAAAACCGGCCACCGTTCTAAACTGCGGTTGATACTTCTTAGTCGTTGACATCTCTTTCTCTGTAGGGAATACCGACTCAAACTCATACATTTGCGGCAAGGTATTAACCAAATCATTAATGCCAAGTGCATCGGACCCAATGACGATACTGACACTAAATTTCTTATTGATAATTCCTGTTACCAGATCATCATCAGATTGTGGCTCAAATCCAGTAATTTCATTTTCTTCACGCGTTGTGACCGGTCGTGGGAGATTGACTTCACTGACGAATGCATGACGCTCTAACGGATCATCATTCTCGATGGATTCAATCGACTGTTCGAGCTTATGTAGAATGCTTTGATCAGAGCCCTGCATATCCAACAATCGAAGAATGTTAGAATTACGCATCGCGTATTCATGATTACCAATCTTTACAAAGACACCTAGACCAACCAGCTCAGCAAGATATGCATCAAACTGTTTGACTGTAATTGAAGAAAAAACATCTGGGATCCACCCATCAACAATACTCTTAACCTGAGACGTCTTGAATCGGGCATCAGCAATCCCCTCTAGGATAATACTGTAAACGATAACCTTATATCGTTTATCTAGATCAAGCGTCATGTCAAATCGGTTTTCCAATAACGTTTTGAACTCTTGATTACAGGCGACTTTATTAACATCTGCTTCAGTAATGACACGCCCACCAACTAACCCAGAAAAACTTCTCGCGAGCAGTAAAACGAGCTCATGACAGAATATTTGTACTAATCCTGGATGACGGTTGGTATGCGAAAGAATGCGGTTTGGCACCATGTCGTCAGCAAACTCATAACCCAATGCAAGTAGTGGCTCCTTGATTAGTTTTAATGCATCACTCGCTGACATAATCGAAAGCTGCTGCGCCGAACCGAGCTGTGACAACGGATAATTGGGAGAATCCTGGAATCGCTGCACATTTTGAAGACCAGCTATGATTAATTTGAAGCGACCATCTGCACCTTCAAGATTAACCAGCTCACGGAACCCCCGAAAGATAGCAAAGTTATGGGCATGGTCTATGTTCAGAAGATTATCAACTTCATCGAACATAACGATAATTCGATGATCATGATTAGCCAGTAACGCTTCTTTTACGCGCTCTTTCATTTTATCGACAGAAAGCGTAGTGCCTGCTTTGGGTAGTAAACCAGCTTTGTTTAAATCATTATAGATCTTTAACCAAAAAACTCTTCGCACCTTTTGAAATTGTTCTGTGGAGTTGTTGTCATTCCGAAAAAAACCGGCATCGGCCAAATGATAAAACGCATAATCGTTTCTATCTGGATTATGAAATTTACGACTTACCTCGCGCAAGATGGTTGACTTACCCAATTGACGGCCACCAAATATAATGGCTTGCCCCCCCTTCATTTCAGTTAGACGAGCGAAGTCTGACTCTCGTCCGTATCGCATTTCTGGCTCTGGCGGATGTGTAATATCACTCACAAAAGGGTTGTAAAAAGTATAAGGAGTAGATAACCACAAGAAATTTGATATGGACTCTTTAGGCGATGAATATTTAATCATGCTTAAAAACACTAGCATAGAGAGGTCCAGTAAAAAAATTGTTTGCAATTCCTGCTTGCTGAACTCAGCAAATTTTTGGCGCTTTTCTTCCGTTAATGGTGTGGGCGAAATCAGGACAGGACGAAGATGAGATAAACTTTCGTTCTTTAACGACTCGATCATCGCCTCAGGCTCCCACTCTTTATTGGCAACAATAACTACCATGCCTCGAGACTGACTTAGACCAAATGCAGGAAACGGTCGGCCAGCTTTGCTGGGTAGAACTTGAACAGTAAGACTTGAATATCCTTCGTGCGCTGCATAATTACACGACTCTCTGAAACCATTGCGGAAAACCTTTTCTTTTGGACGAATACCAATAAAGGAAAGAACTGGTATTAAAGACTCATAAAAAAGCTTGTCTAATTTAGCCGGTGGTTTGTTTGAGCGAAGCGAAGCCATTTTATCTATCGCATTTTTGGCCTCTTTATAGCTAGTTGGCGTCTCAAGCCCTAACGGATTATCGTTAGCGATAATCTTCGCAGCATGCCTTGGATTTTGATCGTCATTAATGAACTCAAAAATCTTGGCATCTACGGCACGAAACTCATCCAATAGACGATTGTCAGTGATCTTGTCGTGGCGAATTGGCACCATTTCTTGAGATGCTGTTTCAAGCTCACTTACCATTTCTTCGATGACAGGAACATTGTAGCTCTCAAACGCGCGGTTAATTGTCTCGACCCAATGATCAGGAACCGCTGACACCCCTAAATTTGTCCGGTGATTGGTCGAAAGCGATAGGTACTTTTCTTTGAGCTCTTCTAATTTGGCGGTAAAAACATCCTCACCTTGCCTTTCAAGATTGGCAATGCTTTCTTCAATACGTCGGGTGACAATATAATGAGAGATACGATCCAATTCAGCATTCAGGTAATCAAGCTCACCGGTCAGCTTCGCACGCTTATCTTCATTCACCAACTTACTAAAATAAGCTATTTCTATCCGAGTCTCTAGCTTGTCAATACGCGACTTTAGCTCCCCCCTTTGGGCCGATATCGCCTTATGAACTTCATCAATTTCATATTGGTATGCAGCCCCTTTATCAGACAGCGTCTGCAAAGCCATATAAGAAATTGGATACAAATCATGCTTTTTGGCTAGCTCTGAAAGCTTATAGAGATCAAAATCCTTCTCAACGAGCTTAACTAATTCGAGGTTCTGAGCCTGAGGATCATAGTTGTGCCCCAACGCAATCAAGAGCTCAATTGGCGCTTCAAACCAAGACTCGGCGCGTTCAGGGTTCCAAACGGCACCTTTTTTATCGTCAATAGCATTAAGTAAATTTTCTAGCAATGTCTTAACTAAATGCGCGCCAACCTTATGTTCATACATATCTGTATTCACATACTGCAGATTGAAGAACTTCAACGCATTGCGAAGTTGCGTAACAATACGTTTCGCCTTTTCATGGATGACGCCAGCCTTAGAACCTTTTCTGACCTGCCTAAGGACCCAGAGATTGGCTATTTCAAGTAATTCGTTAATAGTTCTAAAAAAGGCTTTGCGAGCGTTCCCCCCCACATCGGCACTACCAGGATCATTATTTGTTTCTGCCACTTCTCGCATCATTAAATCTTCGACAGCACTAATCTGACTGAACTTATCAATAAACTGCTGCACATCATCGACCTTACTGACATTTTTCGTCTCAATTGCTTTAATCACTAACGCAAAATCAGGCTTTTCAAGACAGCGACTTAATGACTTCCTAATAGGTGCCCAACCCGAACTGGCGTTAATAATTAAATCTTTCCAGCGCTGCAAGCGTGTTTCGATTTCTTCCTGCTTAATACTGATTTCTTCGGAGCCATCCCCACGAAAGGTGTCCAGTGAGACATAAGAATACTGTCGACAGAGCGCGATGATTTCATCAATCATTTTTTCGATTTGAGGACTAAACTTACTTTTCACTATATCAAGCCAGGTTGGTGCAGTGGTATAATCGCCTGTGAACAAGGTCACTTGGAATGAAGCCACAAACACGAGGTAGGGAACCAATTTGCCAGCCCCCTTTTGCTCAATCCATTCGTTGATTTGAATATTGTTGAACGTAGAAAGAATGCGCTGAGAACGGCTGAGTGATGATTCAGTATTTCCCCAAACACCCATGCCATAATAGGCCGCCTTAAGCAGATCTTGATTGAAGTTCTGCCCGGCTACCATTTCTGCCTGGTTCGCCGTTCGCGTAAACCAGTAGGCAAGCTCTAATGACGATTTTTCAATGAATGCTGCAGCTACATTGTCAGCCAATAGTGCCGGTATCGTATTGGCGTTATTCCAATGGTTTATGTAATCAGTTTTGAGCGCTTCCATGTCACCGGTCATATGATGCGACTGACTGCCAGCCGACACAAATTCGTCTTCGATGACAATCTCTCTTTCATCGATTTCGATGACTTTATCACCTGGCTCAACCGCTTCACTGACTAAATCGACAGCTTCTTCATTCTCTACAGCTTCTTCATTCTCTACAGATTCTGAAGTTGACTCGAGTACTACATCAGGTTCACTGTTCGTCTCAGTCGGCTCAACTGGTACCGGTTCTGGATAGTCATCAGCAGTACTGACAGCTTCTGCCTCCTCATTTTGGTCTAAAACTGTACTGAGTGCCCCTGATGGTTCCTGATTAGAATCACCAGTATCAGACCACAGGTTTTCACAGGCATAGACAATAGCTTCAAAACCAGACTGCGATATAGAACTAAAGAACTTACTCTCTTCACTGGTAATATCAAATTCATCATCTAGCTTTTCAAGATATTCAGTTGGCGGTAACAGTGCAGTTTCCATATCTCCCTCGACTTCAATCAATACTTTCTTCAGTTCTCGATTCGCTTTATTTATTCGAGTACGCTCTTTGAGATCTATAGAATCAGAGTTATCCAATCTCATGGTATTTGACTCAATCTGCCCTGATACATCTGAGTAATTAATCAAAAGTTCATCTGCTTCAGAAAATAAATCCACCATTTTCTGCATGACCACATCTCGCTCAAGATCATCCGAACTGCAGTTTTCATTAATCCAGAAAGACCACGCACTTGAGAATGTTAGAAAATCAAATTGATCGGCGTATTCTTTCGAGCTTGAAAAGATATGCTTATTAACTTTATCAAAAATTGAAAATAATGCCTCTCGTAGCCGGACTTGATCTAAATTGAATTTCGGTATGGCATGAATATGATTGGCAACTGTTAACAATTGATCAGCGATTGATTGATCTGAAAGATTTTCAAGGCCTCGCTCAGCAATCTTGATAACTTCTTTGTATTGTTCATCAAGCGAAGCAGGGCTTTTCTTGCCTAGCTCAATCTCAGTAGTCGATGTACTATCGTCTTGAGGCAAAACCCCTTGATACTCGGCAGCTAACGAATAATAATCGAATAATTCAGGCTCCATTTTGGTCGCCTCGTTTATAATATCCACACTAACCAAACTACCAATTGCCCAAAAAGCATCTGCCAATTCAGACTTTCTTTTTTTCGTTAGACTTGGCCATTCTTTAAGCAGGTTAATTTGCTTGTCATACATTGGTGCGAGGGCATGAAGCACCTTATCGTACAAGTCACCAAGTTGTTCTTTAACAAAGCAGTTAAATGAGTCTGTGAACCTATCTAAGGAATCCATTTTTGTCGCACGCAAATTTGTGTCGAACACACGACCATGCAATTCACATAATACATGCATTTCCCATGGCACTGCTTTTGGTTTTGCTTTTTTCCCACTCTTTATTTTATGCTTAATATTTAATTTAATTGCAGGCTTGTTTTTCGCTTCGTTCCCCTTCTCCTTTTCAGAAAAGACCTTAATAAAGTTTCTAAATGACGAAATAAAAATTCTCGAACGATTAAATTCAGACGAATAGAAATTGATAATTGATGAACCGTTTCCAGCAAGAGGAACTGACTTTGGGGTGAAATTTAATTCTCTTGTAATATCCGGTAACTTGGTCTTAATGTTTACTCCCAACCTCTTTAAAATCTGTGTATCAAGAACTCTATTTTTTTGATTTTTAATTGACGGGTTAGGAAGCCCGTTTACGTTTGTAAATACTGCCAAAATGACCTCTCCTTTGAATTAACAGCTGATTAATATGATCTTCTTACCCAAAAAAATTAAACTGGTCGTAGCATTTCGTTTTGCACTACTCACCCTCCCCTTACTTTTACTAAACATTATCTTCTACCTATACTCAAAATCTAATTAGCACTTTCCTTGCTGCAAAACTCTTGGGATCATCTGATCTATCAGTGCCACGCTATCCACACTCAAGCACAGACTCCACTAAATGCTGATCTTTGATTCATACAATTCAGTTTGGATAGTTCATTAAGCCTTTTATTATACGCTCCACAAAACTGACTATCCCTTCCCATTCCACCAGTATTAATAATTCTCTGCAACTCATTTAATCGCCCAACAGTCCAACGACAACCTGAATTTTTCTCTTCTAACATTGCAACTGAATAGGTTTGTCTTCTTTGCTCTCGATTTAACTTATTAGTCGGTTTAATCAAACGATCCATCCTAACGACTTGTTGTTTGATTTGTTGAGTAGTGTTAGTACGGGTTGTTGATTTAGTTTTAAAGCGAGTATTTGATGGAGAATGGGGTATCGGCGGTTGCGATTTAAGGGTTTGTTTTGGGAGTTCTAATTTGGACTTAGATTGGGAAATAACACTGATAGAATACTGAGCCTTTGCCTCAGCAAAAACTTCAATATGCCCAAAATACCAACCAGTGTATCCAATACACATAACCAGTAATAGAACTGACAGACCAATCAGAAATTGCCGTCCCAAAAGTTAATCTCCGTTTTCCTAGTTTTATTATTATTCCACCATCATCCTTATCCAATACGGCGGAAAATCAGTTTTGAAAGACTCTAACAGGAAGCGAGGAGCTAGGTATAAATTAATACCCTACTTTCACTCAATCTTGCCTCGCTCAGCTAAACGCTGTTAATCAAAACATCCAATATTTCAATTGGTTAGTTAATCTAACAGGTTAACTTAAACATGACAACACGAAACATTGACGGATATCAACAGAACCTCAATTCTTCGGGATATAGCCGCTTGCCTACAATGGCTTTGGCATTCAACAACTCATATCGAAGCAGTCTAATATCTTCATCAATTGAAAGTTTGAGCTGTCTGGTTATATGCCATGTTTTGGGTCACTTTTCACTATTTATTGGCATACTGGTTTTAAGCGCAACTTTATCCTTAGACTGAAAATATGCATTTCTATAAATTTAAAACCGCATATCTGTTTGATTGGTTACCTGGTAAACAGACAATTATTGTGAAAATAACTGAAAGGAAAATACTCATGCTAATACCCGACCTAAGACAAACCTTCCAAAATAATATAGATCCACTCACTGAAATTATCCTTACAAGATGCGGCCATTCCCGTATCTCAAGGGACTTTTCTGTCGATGATGTCAAAGAAATTATTAATTACACGCTACACACCAGTTAAGATATTCGACGCCTTAGACTCGTCCTCTCTTTTTTACCGCCAGATTCAAAACAATTCGACCGAATTCTATACGCTATTGCTTTAGAACTATTTATCTCCGTCGAATCCGTTGCGAAAATTTATATGAGGTCATGTATGGCGACAGTCCACCAAATAAATCAAGATAAACAGCTCACTAAGCAGCCCTATCCGGCATAGATTCTTAACATGGGTGCTTATCAATCAGACTAATACACCTATTAAACGTACTTTGAATTAAGATCATATTTGAATAACATAAAATGATAAAAACGATCAATAGAACTTGTGACCTAAAAAGGGTCGTATTCAAAATAGTCAATTTTTAGACAGAAGCTGATCATGCAAAACCGGAGCAATCAAAAAGTATGGTCACATTTTGGTCACAAATGGCAAATCTGCGGATTTAGAGACGTAAAAAGAAACGCTTTTTTGGGTTGAAATTTAGCCTTAGATCGAGCAATTGTCGATGCTTTATATTGACCGATAAAAAATAACAATAAAGGAGAAATTAAAGTAAAAATAGAGCTGGAAAAAGAAGAAATTAATAATGGTGCCCGGGGCCGGAATCGAACCGGCACGACCGTTAAGTCGCAAGATTTTAAGTCTTGTGTGTCTACCAATTTCACCACCCGGGCATTGGGGGGCTTGTTTTGGTCTTTTAGTAAAAGACCGCCTGACACTTCCTGTTTACCTTGATATTAAAAGGCTACAGTCGATGCAGGTATTCACGTTTTCAAGCGATAGAAGCTCATAAACGTTCAAAATGGAGGCTGGAGTCGGAATCGAACCGGCGTTAACGGAGTTGCAGTCCGCTGCATGGCCACTCTGCCATCCAGCCTAATCTGTTATTAAAAACAAGTAATCCTGTTTTTATCCGGTGCTATTCGGAAAATTAATATTAGCTTGGTTTACTCTTAAACGCACGGCTTAATATTAAAAAACCCCGGTGATATTTGACTAAAACCGGGGTCTAAATTTCTAGTTTTACCTAGAAGAAAATCTGGAGCGGGAAACGAGATTCGAACTCGCGACCCCGACCTTGGCAAGGTCGTGCTCTACCAGCTGAGCTATTCCCGCGTCGAGTGCAGGGCATTTTACAGTAAGATTTTTATCTGTCAAGCGCCATTATCAGAAGATTTAGATCTTTCTGAAAACGATCTTTAAATACGGTAAAACAACCATCTAGCAGACGATAAGTGGTTAGTCTTTGTGCAAAATTCCCTTAATTACTAACGATTACTTATCATCTTGTTTATTTAATAATGGCCAAGTCACCTTTAAATAGATCAACATCGTCCATAGTGTTAATCCAACCGCTACATACAAAAAGATATAACCCCAAATATATAACCATGAATGATCGAAAATAGAATGAATAGCTTCTTCTTTACCGGCCAATAATAAAAAGAAAATGGCCGACAATTGCATCAAGGTTTTAAACTTAGCAATATTAACGACTTTTATGGCTGATCGTTCACCATATTCTGCCATCCATTCTCTCAGTGCAGACACTGTTATTTCTCGACTGATGATAACTAATGCGGGTACAGCAATCCAAAAAGTGGCATGTTGTTCAACCAATAAAACTAAGGAAGCAGCAACCATTAGCTTATCAGCTACCGGATCGAGAAACTCGCCGAGCTTTGACTGCATATCAAAGGTTCTTGCCACCCAGCCGTCAAACCAATCCGTCCAACCCACCACCGCAAAAATTAATGCAGCAGTTGTTTGTCCCCAACTGACTGGTAAATAAAAGAAAAAGACCAGCAAAGGAATGCAGAGAATTCTAAAGGAAGTAAGAAGATTGGCAATATTCATGTTATATCAGCAAATACAGGTCACAGAAAATTTGTTGACGTCATTCTAGCATTGATAGATATAATTGCTAATGCAAAAAGTTATATATTATTTCGGCCAACCCCGCGTTGATACCATCAACCTGTTTTAAGTCTTCCACCCCTGCCCGTTTGACCTCCTGTAATCCACCAAAATGCTGTATAAGTGCTTTACGCCGTTTGGCCCCTACACCGGCAATGCCTTCTAAGGTAGAAGTCTTACGTTTTTTATCACGTTTACCGCGGTGCCCGGTGATTGCAAACCGGTGTGCCTCGTCCCGTATTGCTTGAATGAGATGTAGACCTGAGGAATCATCTTCCAGTCGTCTGGCGATGGCTTCTGAAGGAAAAAAAATCTGCTCCATACCCACTTTACGATCACTGCCCTTAGCAACACTGATCAGTGTAACTTGAGGTAAATCGAGCTCTTCGAGTACTTTTTGCGCTTGATTAAGTTGCCCTTTTCCGCCATCGATAATTAATAAATCAGGTAATTTTGCCTGCTCTTTCACCAATCGTTCAAATCGCCTTCTAACCGCTTGCTCGATTGCCGCATAGTCATCTCCTTTGGCTACATTTTTAATATTAAATCGCCGGTAGTCAGATTTTTTAGCTTGGCCTTGTTCAAATACCACGCAAGATGCAACGGTCTCTTCCCCTTGAAAATGACTGATATCAAAACACTCCATACGAAGTGGTAATTTATCCAATGCCAGTTCATCCATTAATACCTGCATTCGCTTTTGCATATGGCTTTTAGCCTGTAGCTTTGATTGTAAAAGTTGTTCTATATTATTATTGGCCATCAGTAACCAAGCGGCTTTGTTCGTTTTGACCTGATGACTGATTTTAACTTTTTTGCTAGTGAGATTGGACATTAGTTCAGCTAAGGATGGAGCATTATCCAGCTCTACATTGGTGACAATTTCGTTGGGTATTTCATTCTGATTAAGCGGGTAATAGTGACTAATAAAAGATTGCAGAATTTCAATATCAGTGGTGTCGGCAGGCATTTTAGGAAAAAATTGTTTGCTACCTTGTACCAGCCCATTTCTAACGTGTAGTAAAAAAACCACGGCAGTTTTTTCCTGACTTTTAGTTGCGAGAATATCAACATCAGAATTTCTGCTGGAGTTAAGGTTATTAACCGCCTGTTTTTCAAGTACTCTACGTAAGCTAACGATCTGATCACGATAATGTGCCGCTTTTTCAAATTTTAAATTATTGGATGCGATATCCATTCGAGTGGTTAGCTCCTTCATCACTGACTCATTTTTACCACGATAAAATAATCGTACCAGTTCAACATCTTTTTGATAATCTTCAATACTGATTTTATCTACGCACGCCCCGCTACAGCGTTTGATTTGATATTGCAGACAAGGTCTGGAGCGATAATTAAACACACTATTTTCACATTGACGGATTGCAAATAGTTTTTGCATTAGTGAAATGCTGTACCTCGCTGCCGTTGAACCGGTAAAGGGCCCAAAGTAATCACCTTTTTTATTTTTCCGACCACGATGAATGCTAAGACGGGGGTATTTCTCATCCGACAGGAAAATATAGGGATAGGTTTTATCATCTCTGAAAATAACATTATAACGAGGTCTATATTTTTTGATCAGCTGATTTTCTAGGATCAGTGCTTCATTTTCACTAGCGGTAATCATCACTTGAATATCGCTTATTTGTGCCACCATTACTTTGGTCTTTGGTGGTTGATCTTGCTTTTGAAAATAGCTGGAAACTCTTTTTTTCAGGTTTTTAGCTTTGCCCACATAAATTATTTCATCACTCTGATTAAGCATTTGATAAATGCCAGGACGAGTGGTTAAATGAAGGAGATAATTTTTTACATCAAAGGAAGACATGGAAGAAACGGTAACATCTGATTAAACGGGGGTAAGAGAAAAATAAAAAAACAAGTCATTGAATAACGGTTCAAATCGCCAATTAAATGTGTCGTTAAAGGTAAGCCAATTAATGACGGCTATTCGATTTTTTCTGAGATAATAACTCCATGCCGGATTGCCAGATGAGTCAGTTTTACATCATTTTCGATATTCAATTTTTCAAACAAACGATAACGATAGCTATTGACTGTTTTGGGGCTTAAAAATAACTGATCAGAAATATCCTGTACTTTTTGACCTTGGGTAATCATCAGCATCACTTGCATTTCTCTTTCAGAAAGAATGTCAAAAGGTGACTCATCATCTGGATTCAACGCTTTTAAAGCCATTGCCTGAGCAATATCTGGAGTTATATATCGTTTACCACTGTTGACCTGACGAATAGCGATCACCATTTCTTTGATATCAGCCCCTTTGGTGACATAACCCGCTGCACCCGCTTGCATAAATTTGGTAGGGTAAGGCTCTTCATTGTGTACCGTGACCGCAATGATTTTAATATCGGGATCAAATCGGAGCAGTCGTCTAGTGGATTCTAACCCACCAATTCCAGGCATATTCGCGTCCATTAGTACGACATCAGGGCGTAAATCGCGAGCTTTAGAAACGGCTTCTTCACCGCTTTCTGCTTCACCCACCACTTTGATTTTATCAAAATCAGCCAACATCCGACTAATGCCCGTACGTATTAATTCATGATCATCGACTATAAGAACTTTTATCAAAAGACGCTCCGATAATATTTTGGGTCGCTAATATTGCTACCAAGCTTACCATTTTGCAGCTAGTTGGCAAGCTCTAAAGCCCCATTAGGCAGGGCAAGATCACGAAAAAAAGCTTTACAATTGGTAGGGGTATGATCAAATAGTAGAACTCTACATTTTATGAACAAAAATAATGTCCCACGCAATACAATCTCATTTTTCATCGATTAAAGATAA
>Ga0256845_1001009_pt1 | contig 23953 bp, 20 predicted proteins | sample RiftiametaG_FD_189101 | JGI IMG/M metagenome (GOLD analysis project Ga0256845, IMG submission 189101) | Tube worm associated microbial communities from hydrothermal vent at the East Pacific Rise, Pacific Ocean - Riftia | ecosystem: Host-associated > Annelida > Integument > Unclassified ... | reverse complement strand
CCCTTTAATTCCTTTTGGGCAACTTCCAGATAGCCTGAAAAAAAAGCTGCAATAATCTCTTTTAACAGGCTTTTTTTAGAGCCGAAAAAATAATTTATCATGGCAAGGTTGACATCTGCTGAAGCTGCAAGTTCACGAAGCCCTGAGTTGCCGTACCCCTTTTTTGCAAAGAGCATTGCAGCACTTTTCAGGATTCTTTTTTTTGAATCTGCACCAGCCGGTTTTTTTCTTATTTCCTGCACCATAATTTTCGTCTCTAACTTAATTAAACGTTTGTTTAATTTAAAAATAGAAGTTTACTAAGCCTTTGTCAAGGCTTTTGTGAAATATTATGCAAAACAGAAACCCATGGACTAAAACGCAAGGTACACCTCAGAACGGTCTTTCAATCTATTTTACGCTTGCCCAAAGGCAATTCTTCATATAATATTCTTGTGGGAGTACAAAGAGAGATTGCACTGATAAAATTCATATGCAATTTAAGAATGTAACTATCCATTTGACAAGGAATAGGAATGATAAAATTAAATAAGAAAAAAATAACTCTTATAATAACGGTTTTATTAATAGCAATAATTGCTGCTACTTATCCATTATCCAACGTAGAAAAAAATATTTCCAATAATGCATTCAGGAAAAAAACAGGTGGAAACTTTATTCAATTGAGCAATGGCTATACTCATTATCAAAGCAATAACAAGGATCAAAACAAAACAGTCTTATTAGTTCACGGATTCTCTGTGGCAATGTATGACTGGGATGAACAATATCTGTTTTTATCTGATCATGGCTTTAATGTTATTCGCTATGATCATTTTGGCAGGGGGTTTTCAGATCGACCCAGGGAAGAATACTCACAAAAGTTTTATTGCAGGCAAATTAACGAATTGATGGATCTGCTTAAAATAACATCTCCATTTTACATAATAGGTCATTCCATGGGGGGAGGAATTGCTGCAGCTTATACTGCTGACAATCCTGATCGTGTAAAAAAAATTATTCTGGTTTCTCCCATTGTTGATGAATCAAAAAATAATTTTAAAATAACATTGATTAAAACACCTGTTATTGGACCTTATCTGACCCGATTAATACTTCGCAAAAATTTAATTAAAAGGGCAGAGGAACTTTTTGATGAAGCCTCAACGCCAAATAAAAAATTATATATAAATTTTTTTAAAAAACAGTTTTCTATAAAGGGGACTGAATGGGCGATTAGAAGCTTATTTAAACATGATGGTCTGGGAAGTTATGAAGAGAGTTATAATAAAATCAATTCTCTTAATAAACCAACAATATTAATTTATGGTGATGCTGACAAGAGTGTTTCACTTAAAAACCTTGGGGCAATACAAAAAATGATTCCTTCAATTAAAACCGTTGTTTTAAAAGGCATTGGTCATATGCCGACAATGCAGGATTCAGAGAAATTAAATGCTATTATATTAGCTCAATTATCAGAGTAGTTTAACCTGATTTTTTCAAAACCGCTGGGGTCATAGTTAACCATTAACCAGCACTGTAATTAAAACTGAATGTAACTTACCATTGATAATGAATAAATTAATAAATATATTTCTATTTTTGTTTGGTTTAGCTTTAACCCTTTTCAGTTTGCTTTTATTCGTTGTATTTATTGTAATAGAAATGGAAGGTTTTGAAGATGAAAATTCAAAAATTGGTGCCTATGTTATAAGTTTTTTAATGTCACCAGTTGCTGCATGCGGAATACGGTTAATGGTAAAATATAGACCCCAGAGACATAAAAAACGTATTAAAATGGCCAAAATCTTAAAGATAATTCAAGGAAAAGAGTCTTGCCTCACAACCATGGATTTTGTGTCAAAGTTAAACCTATCTATGAATGAAGCTGATTTAGCATTAAAAGAACTGGAAAAAATTGGTTTTGGGAAATTATCAAATGATCGATTTGGTCAAATTGAATTGTGCATTGACAAGCCAAATTTTTTTTACAAAATAAATCAAGAAATAAATTTCAAAAATAGTATTCAGAGGTTTTATAAAGCAACAGATATGTTCCGATTTGCTTTAAGAATTATTGCAAGTATTATTTTTATTGGTTTTTCCATGGTGATGATTTTTTTTCGCATCCCCCATTGTTGTGGTGATGGTTTTTATTATCTTATCTTTTTCTCACTTCTTGGTGGCTTGAGTTCAACATATCTTATCTGGTCGTATAGAAGAGAAAAGAAGAAGGTTTTTCCAAAATTTATAGAAATAAGGTCCTAGACCAGGACGGGAGGGATCAAGAATACAGGTGTATTAAACACTAATGGGAAAAGTTTAAGTGGGAATAATGGCTTGCAGGCCAGGTAAAAAAAGCATTTTTGATGATTGGGTAAGGAAAACGCAAACAATTGACATTCAGCATATTCAATTTATGAAGTGTTAAATTGTTTTGTTATTATGGCAAATATCCAGACACTTATTTCTTTCTTTACAAGGGTTGAAACAAGTGGTATTTTATATAAAACCAAATGATACAAAATGTATAACATCATTAGGAGCTTAATGTATGAACTCCATAGAAATTCGCTGTGATGAAGATATTGATGAAAAACCAAGGGAAGCCAAACCCATAGATGATATGTTTCAATCTGTAAGCCCCATGTTTTGCCCTTCAAGACGTGTATGGAAACCCCAGATGGATATTTTTGAAACAAGGGAAAAAATTATTATACATGCTGAAATAGCCGGGGTTAAAAAGCGCAATATTTTGATAGAAGTAAGCAGCAAGGCAGTTAAAATTTCCGGGAAGAGAAAGAGCATAAAACCACCTAAAAATAAAATTGCGACCTATAGACTTGCTGAGATTCAATTTGGAGACTTTGAAAGAGTGCTCTATCTTCCTACTGTGGTGGATGCAAAAAGCGTATCTGCTTATTTTTCCAATGGTTTTCTTGAGATTAAAATGGATAAATTTCAGGGAAATGGTGGCACTGGTGCCTAGATACCTGTATAACTTGAATTCTTAAAATAAGAAAAAGTATGGATAGCATGGAACAACCTAATGTTGATATTAAAACTGACCAGATTCCCGATATTCTGCCAATCCTTCCCATTGTTGATACAAACCTTTTTCCAAAAATGGTGCTTCCCCTTGTTTTAGTGCAAAAAGAGGCAATTGACCTTATTGACGAAGCAATGGCAGGAGATAGAATACTTGGACTTATTCTATCAAAGCGGTCCGAGGTTGAACAGAGGCACACCACAAAAGACCTTTATAAGATTGGAACAGCTGCGGTTATTCTTAAAATGTCAAAAATGGAAGAGGATAAAGCACAGCTTTTAATACAGGGAATAAGCCGGTTTAAAGTTGAAGAGTATCTGAATGAAAAAAGCTATATCCAGGCAAAAATCAGAGTTCTTAAAAACAAGAACTGTAAAAGAAACAAAGCAAATCGTGCTCTCATGGCAAATATAATTGAGCAGTACGAAAAAATTGTAAAGCTTTCTCCAGGTCTTCCCCCGGAGATGACAGATCTTGTGAAATCCCTTCAAGACCCAGATGTTCTTGCAGATATGGTTGCATCCTCGGTAAATGCTCCAGTGGAAGAAAAACAGAAAGCTCTGGAATATTTAGATGTTAAAAAAAGGCTGGAAAGTGTAACAAGGCTTGTAAATGATCAACTTGATATACTTGAAATGGGTTCAAAAATTCAATCCCAGGTCAAAGAGGATATGGATAAAAAGCAGAGGGATTATTATCTTCGCCAGCAGCTTAAAGCCATTAAAGAAGAGCTAGGAGAGGGTGATGATGACGAGAATATTGAAATAAGGGAATACAAGGATAAAATAGAAGCAAAAGAGCTTGAGGGAGTAGTTTTTAAAGAAGCTTTGCGCGAGCTTGACCGCCTTGCAAAAATGTCCCCCTCGTCCAGCGAATATGTTGTCTCTTCAACATATCTTGACTGGATTACCACTCTGCCCTGGAATGATAAATCAGTAGAAAAAATTGATATCAAAGAGGCAAGGGCAACTCTTAATAATGATCATTATGGTCTTGAAAAACCGAAAAAGAGAATTCTTGAGTATCTTTCCGTAAGAAAACTTAAAAAAGATTCAAAGGGTCCTATTTTATGCTTTGCAGGACCTCCGGGTACTGGGAAAACATCCCTGGGAAAATCAATTGCAAAAGCTTTAGGCAGAGAGTTTGTGAGAATTGCTCTGGGGGGAATGCGAGATGAGGCTGAAATAAGAGGGCATAGAAGAACCTATGTTGGTGCAATGCCGGGTCGCATTATTCAACAGCTTAGAAGAGCTGGAACAAATAATCCGGTTTTTATGCTGGATGAGATTGACAAGGTTGATTCATCTTACCATGGAGACCCGTCTTCAGCACTTCTTGAAGTTTTGGATCCTGAGCAAAACAATTCATTTACAGATCACTATCTTGATTTACCCTTTGATCTTTCTGATATTATTTTTCTTACAACGGCAAATGTACTTCATACCATTCCTGACCCCTTAAGAGATAGAATGGAAATTCTGGAATTAAGTGGATATATAGAAGAAGAAAAAACCAAAATAGCAACTAAATACTTAATACCAAGACAGCGCTATGAAAATGGTTTAAAGGCATCCCAAATACAAATTACCAATGGGGCAATAAGAAAAATTATATCTGGATATACCAGAGAAGCTGGTTTGAGAAACCTTGAAAGAGAGATAGGTTCAGTTTGCAGGGGAGTTGCAAGCACAATTGTGGAAGAAAACAGCAATGTTGAAAAGCCCATTAAAATTTTAAAACAGGATATTCCAAAGTACCTGGGTGTGGAACGTAATATGCCGGATCATAATATAAAAACAGCCTGCCCCGGAGTTGTTTTAGGGCTTGCCTGGACCCCCTTTGGAGGAGAAATTTTATATATTGAAGCTGCTGCCATGAAAGGAGCAAGCCTGCTTACTTTGACCGGCCATCTTGGAGATGTAATGAAAGAATCTGCAAATACAGCTCTAAGTTATATAAGATCAAAAACTGATAATTTTAATATAGATGATTCTTTTTTTGAAGAGCATGATATTCATATTCATGTTCCTGAAGGAGCAATACCAAAAGATGGACCATCCGCAGGAGTTGCAATGTTGACCGCACTCATGTCCCTGATAACTAACAAACCTGTGCAAAAAAGACTTGCAATGACAGGTGAAATTACGTTAAGAGGTGATGTGCTTGCTGTGGGAGGAATAAAAGAGAAAGTTATTGCTGCCCAAAGAAGTGGCATAAAAAGCATTATTCTGCCCCAATGGAATAAAAAGGATATTGAGGATGTTCCAGTAAAGGTAAAAGAGCAAATAGATTTTGTTTTTGCTGATACCATGGAAGATGTATTAAAAAAAGCTCTGAATATTTAGGAAAAAGTTTATGAATATTTTGTTTTCAAAAGCAACACTATCTATTGTTATATTTTTATCTATTGTATTATTTTTTGCCGTTGGCTGTTCAAGAAGAAAAATAGTAGTTGAACATGTAAAACAGAAAAAACCATCTATAACTTCTGAAAAAAAATCCAGCTCACCAGGAAAAGCAAAACTTGGAAAACCCTATTATATCAATGGAATAATGTATTACCCTAAAAGCCAGCCTGAAAATTACACTCAAAAAGGGCTTGCTTCCTGGTATGGAAAGGATTTTCATGGAAAAAAGACAGCAAACGGTGAAATTTATAATATGTATGCAATGACAGCAGCCCATAAAACACTGCCCCTTCAAACCTGGGTCAAAGTACATAATTTAAGAAATAATAAGGAAATAGTAGTAAGGATTAATGACAGGGGTCCTTTTGTAAGAAGAAGAATAATTGATCTTTCATATACAGGTGCAAAAAAAATTGGAATAGTTGAAAAGGGAACTGCCCCTGTTATAATTACTGTACTTGGAAAATTAAAAAATCCAAAAGCAAAAAAGAGAGAGTATGTTCCTGTAAACTGGCAGGATGGTAATTTTTCAGTCCAGGTAGGTGCTTTCCAGGTAAAAAGCAATGCCAATCAATATAAACAAGAGCTTTCTGCAAGTTATGACAATGTTCACATTGTCACCCACCAAGACCACCGTGGAACTTTTTATCGTGTCAGGATTGGTAAATATTCAAAACTGATTCAAGCATCACTGCTGGAAAAACAGTTGAGTGTTGATGGACTGAAAACACTATTTTTGGTTGCAGAGTAGTGTTGAAAATGCAATATACAGTTTTTTTAGACCGTGATGGGGTTATCAATGTTGACTCTCAAGATTATATCAAGCACGAATCTGAATTTCATTTTATCGATAAAAGTCCTGAAGCTGTCGCCATGCTCACAAAAGCTGGGTTTGATGTTATTTTGATTACTAATCAGTCTGCAATAGAGAGGCAATTGACAACAATACAAGAGCTTGAAAAAATTTTCAGTAAAATGGAAAATGGGATAGAAAAGGCAGGCGGTAAAATAAAAGATATTTTTTATTGTCCCCACCTGCCCGATGCAGGATGTAATTGCAGAAAACCAAATCCGGGATTAATCCTACAGGCAGCAGAAAAATACAACATTGACCTTGAGTATGCATGCATGGTAGGTGATAGTGCCAAGGATATTGAGTGTGCAAGAAATGCCGGGTGCAGCCTTGCAGTTTTAGTTCAAACCGGCAATGGATTAATTGCTGAACAACTTCTTGAAAAAAATGGAACAGGAGTCGATTTTACAGCAAAAAACCTCTATGATGCTGTAGAATGGATCATAAAAAAAGCATAGTTTATATGTCTAGGGTTATTAAACACTGAATACTTGTACTCTGAATGATTATATTAAAAGGTTTATTAAAAAGAATAACATTTCAAAACAGTGATAATTTTTATACTATTGCAAAGCTAGAAGTTCCCCAGATAAAAGATTTTGTTACTATTGTCGGTCACATGGCAGGAATTGTTGAGGGCGAAACCCTTGCGCTTACCGGTATATGGGTTACACATCAAAAATATGGTGACCAGTTTAATGTTAAATCTTTTAATGTAATTCTTCCATCAACAACATCAGGGATAAAAGAGTATCTTGAGTCAGGTATTATCAAGGGTATTGGCAAAGACCTTGCAGGTAAAATTGTAAAAAAATTTAAAGAAAACACCTTTGATATTATAGAAAATGAGCCTGTAAGATTAAAAGAGATAACAGGTATAGGTAAAGCAAAATCCAATACCATCACAGAGGCATGGAACAAACACCACTCGGTTAGAAGAGTAATGCAGTTTTTGCAGGATCGAGGAGTGAGTGTTGTGCATGCTTCAGCAATCCTGATTTGTTATGGCTCAGATGCATTAAAAATACTGCACCAAACTCCCTACACCATTGCAAAAGATATTCCCCAAGCCGGGTTTAAAATAGCAGATAAAATTGCTTTGCAGGCAGGTGGACAAAGGGATGATCCTGAAAGAATCAAGGCATCTCTTATTTATCTTCTTTTAATTTTTGAAAACGATGGACATGTTTTTGTTCAAAAAGAGACATTAATTGAGCAATGTTATAAAATCATTGGTTTTGAGGGCGGGTCATATGGAGAGGTTGACCAAGGGATCGACCTGGAGAGAGTTGATAATGCTCTGTTGGATTTAGAACAAAATGATGAAATTGTCATGGAAAACAGAGATGACAAGACTTTAATATATATGGAAAGACTTTACATGGCAGAAAAAGGCATTGCATTGAGGATTAAGGCAATGTTGTCCCTGCCTGTTTTTACAACAGAGATTGATAAAGATGAAATCGTTGAAGAGGTTGCATCCAGACTTGCAATAAAGCTTTCAGAAAATCAAATTGAAATTATAACCAAAGCTTTGGAACAGAGGGTCACAGTTATTACAGGCGGTCCCGGAACAGGAAAGACCACCCTGATAAGAGCTTTATGTGCAATTTTCAAGAAATCAGAGCAAAAAGTTGTTTTAGGAGCACCAACCGGGCGGGCTGCAAGAAGGCTTTCTGAAGTAACAGGGAAAAAAGCAAAAACTTTACATAAACTTCTTGAGTATGACCCTGATGACAATACATTTGCAAAGAACCATTCAAACCCGTTTGATCTTGATGTTTTTATTGTGGATGAAGCTTCCATGGTTGATACAATGCTTATGTATCATCTTGTGGCAGCACTGCCTTCAACATCCCTGTTAATGCTTGTGGGTGATACATTTCAACTTCCATCAGTGGGACCTGGTAATGTACTTGCTGATATTATCAACTCCGGTGTTGTAAAAACATTTTATTTGACTGAAATATTCCGCCAGGCAAGCTTAAGCCCAATAATAATGAATGCCCATGCCATTCGAAATGGTGAAATGCCTGAACTTGCAATGGGAAATAATCAAGAGCTTTCAGAGTTTTATTTCATAGAAAACAATAATCCTTCAAAAATTGTTGAAACAATATCTCTTTTATACTCAACAAGAATCAAGCAGGCATTTCCCCACATTGATGAAATCCAGGTTTTAACACCAATGCATAAAGGTGAAACAGGGACTATAAATTTAAATCAGCAGCTTCAAAAAGTGTTAAATAATAATGAAACAGGTATTGAAGCCCACGGTTTTACTTTTAAAGTAGAGGATAAGGTTATGCATCTTAAGAATAATTATGACAAAGATGTTTTTAATGGTGATATAGGTATAGTTTATGAAATTGATAAGGCTGAAGGAGTAGTCAGTGTTGATTATAATGGAAGGATTGTTGATTATGAGATATTAGAGCTTGAGCAACTAACCCTTGCCTACACTATTTCAGTCCATAAGTCTCAAGGATCAGAATATTCAGCTGTTATTATTGCATTGAGCACTTCTCATTTTCCTCTATTACAGCGGAACCTTCTTTATACAGCCATAACGCGGGGTAAACAGCTTGTAATCCTGGTTGGCTCAAAAAAAGCATTTACAATAGCTTTAAATAATAACAAAACTGATTTAAGGTGTTCAAGTCTGGCAGTACGGCTTGCATAGGTTCAATCCACATACCAGATAGAGGAAAAACAATTAAAGAGGAAAAGCAATGAATTTAAAAGAGTTAATCCAAGATAAAAAAAAGATTCACACCAGAAACATTGAACTTGCTACATATTATATTAATGATTCTGAGTTGATAGTTTGGGGGAAATTAAAGGATGAACGATATCAAAATATATTTGATATTACTGAAGAGGAAATTTTACAAGGGGTTATTCATAATATGGAAATCTATCTTTTAATCCATGACAACCCTTTGAGAATTTCTCAAGCAGAAGCTTATATGCCCCATGTTCCCATGTCTCAATGCCATGAAACCCTTGATGTGATAAAAAAGATTGAGGGGCTTGAGGTGCGGGGCGGGTTTTCAAAAAAAATTAAAGGTTTTATGGGAGGAGTAAAGGGTTGTACGCATCTTACCCATCTTTTAACTGTTATGGGGCAAGAAATTGTCCATGGCTGGCTTACGGAAAAAAGAAAGCATAGAAGTGAAACTCCAACATCAGTAGATCAAATTCAAGAAAAAGATTTTATTTTAAACAGTTGCAGGCTGTGGACAGAAGATGGTCCCAAGATAAAAGCGATTAAAGAGGCTATAAAAAAGAAAAGGGAAGCTTAACTTTAGGTAAATGATTTGTTTTAAATTAAGCAAGCTTCCCCGGGGAATTACTAAAAATTGCCAAATTAGAACAGAGAGATAAGATAGAGCAACAGAACTGAGTTTACTACCCAGAACAACGCTTTTGTTGTTCCAATTCCATGTATGTCTGACTCAATATTATAAGCAGAAGATCCATGCCAGATTGGAGTTGCTGTGTCTTCAGGTGTAAAAAAATATGTGATAATTTTTATGATGTTGCCTGCTATTGAGTTTTTCATTTGAGCCTCCAATAATCCTTGCTTTGTATGTAAAAGACAAATTATTATCTTAAAGTGTCTCTTTTATGTTGATAATATAAAACAGTTTTGATATTAAGTAAAATTAAAACAATTTAATCTTAGGTTAAGAGATACTAATGCTACCCGATTTTAACAGGCTAAAAATTTTTTATTATGTTTTTTCTTTAAAAAGTGTTGCTGCTGCTGCCAAAGAGGTAAATATTACCTCATCTGCCATAAGTCAAAGCCTGACCAAATTAGAAGATGAATTAAAAATACATCTATTTACAAGGCTGCATAAAAAACTTGTGCCAACCTCAGCCGGGGAGCAGTTGTTTGGTATTGTATCTCCTTTTATAAGCGAGCTTGCAAAGGGGATAAAAAACATCAGGCAGGCAAGGCAAAAACCATATGGTCTTTTAAAAATCGGATCACCTATTGAATTTGGGAAATCATATTTCCCCCGCATAATTGCTGAGTTCCGAAAGCTTTATCCCGATGTTATATTTAACTTAAAGCTTGGAGATCCAGCCGAGATCTTTCCTTTGATAGAAAGCGGTGAGCTTGATTTTGGGCTGGTTGATGCATTTTTAACCAAGGATCAGTTTTTTTCTGATTTTGGTATATACAGCATTGAACCCCTTATCGAAGAAGAGGTTATCCTGGCATGTTCAAAAGATTATTATGAAAGAGAAATTACTAGGGATCACTCCTATGAAAATCTTGCATCAAAGGAGTTTATTTCCTATCAAAAATCTTCACTAACCATAAAAAACTGGTTTAAACACCATTTTAATAAATTTCCGGTAAACCTGAACAGAGTTTTGACTGTAGACAGTCACCAGGCTGTGATTATGGGTATAAACAACAATATAGGGATGGGAGTTATTGCCTCGCATATTGTGCAAAGCCAAATCAGGAAAAATAAAATTGTTCCAATAAAAACCTCATGTCAGAATGTTGTCAATAAAATTTCCCTGGTTTTGCTGCAAGATAAAATTCCTACACTTACAGAAAAAACATTTATTAAATATTTTAGAGAAGATATTTTACGTACTGGAACAGCCAGGAAATATTTAAATATCTCTTAAAACATTCTTTTAAAACGAAGACTTGCTCAATTTGTCTTTTTATCCTCCGGCTAGGATAGCTGTAATATATATTTTGTCACCATGTTTTGTGTTCTTTTTAAGCTCGTCAGGATATGCACTCTCATCATTCAGGTATATTTCAATGTGTTTTGCAAGCTTATCTTTGCCTTCAAAAAGTTCAGGTTCTATATTCGGATATTTTTTACATAAATTACTAATGGCTTGTCCTATAGTATCTCCTTCAACTTCAATGCTTTTTTGATTATCAGTATGCTGCCGGTGGGTCAAGTGAATATTTATTTCAACACTCATTGTTTTAAATCCTTGCTTCAGGTTATAGCTTAATTTTTTGATGCTATTATATAGCTTTTTTTATGGAGGGGTCAATAGTAATAAACCTTTTGCAGACAATATAGGGGGAGTCAATCAAAGTCTGTTTTTAGAAAACTGCTATTTTTTTGATAAGGCATCTTCTTCCTGCTTTCTCTCTTTTTTTTTCTTGTAGAGGGTTTTCATAACACCTGTCCATCGAGTTATTTTGTCACACGTATTTCCAAGAACTTTGAACAAGGTCTCTTTTTTCACAGGCTTGAGAATAAAATCATCTGCACCGTGGGACAAGCTTTCAATTAATGTGTTGAGCTCATCAGAGCCCGTGATCATGATCACCTGGACCATACTGTGTCTTTTTTTAATTCTTCTTAAAAGTTCTATTCCGTTCATTCCCGGCATTTGATAGTCTAAAAGCACAACAGCATAGGTTTTTTCTTCCATTGTTTCCAATGCCTCCTGACCCGATGATGCACAATAAATATTCCACTCTTTCAGGAATTTGGACATAAGTTTTTGTGCCATTTTATCATCATCAACAAAAAGAATGGAAATATTTTGATATTGTTTATAATCTTCTATTTTATTGTTTGGCATGACATTCTCCTCCAAGAATAATTATTCGCTGAAATTTTTTATATACTCTATAACTTCAAGACCCTTTTTTTCTAAAACAGCAAGTTTACTATCAATACCATCAAGTTTTTTTGCTTTACCTGCAGCCTCCAGTTCATAGGCTGCCTGCTGGGCTTGGTCAGCAGCTAGATAGCGCAGTGTTCCTTTGAGCTTGTGGGCTGTTTCGTCAAGCCTTGACGCATCTTTTTCATTTACAGCCCTTGCAACATCTCCAAACGCTTCAGACCACTCCTCGCAGAACTCATCAAAACACTCCTGAATAAGCTCCATATCATTATCCATAATCTCTTTTAGTTCATCAATATCTATGATGTTTTTACCGCCCATTTTGTCTCCTTAAGCTGGAAATCAGTTTTGCCTGCGCATGCTTTGAAAATAGCAGAAAAATAATTTTGTTATTATTAAGATTAAGTCTGCATTGAATTCGCAGGTAAGTCAAGAAAAAAAACAAATTTCGTTACGATTTACGAAAAAGGTAACTTACAATCAGGTGAAAGTACAAAATCTTTTTCATTGACATTTATTTATTAGTTGTATATACAACCATAAGAGCTTTATTGTTTAGCATATACTACTGTTTGACAGAGGAGATTTAAAAATGAATATTACACTTGAAAATATATTTGAAACACTTCCTGGTAAAAAAGAGTTTATCAAAGAGATGCGCAGGGCACCTAAAAGGCATTCTGAACTTTCCCATGAAGATAGAAAGCTTGCCCTTAAAAATGCCTTGAGATATATACCTGAAAAATGGCATGAAACCATGGCACCAGAGTTTATGAAAGAGCTTGATACAAAGGGGCGCATCTATGGATACAGGTTCAGACCTGTTGGAAAGATTACAGGGTTGCCCCTTGATCAATACAAGTCAAAATGTATAGAAGGAAAAGCATTTCAGACAATGATCGACAATAATCTTGACTTTGAAGTAGCTCTATATCCTTACGAACTTGTGACCTATGGCGAAACTGGTCAAGTGTGCCAGAACTGGATGCAGTACTGGCTTATCAAAGCTTATCTGGAACAATTAACCCAAAATGTTACACTTGTTGTTGAATCAGGGCATCCCCTGGGGCTTTTTAAATCATCCCCTGGTGCACCCAGGGTTATAATGTCCAATGCATTAATGGTAGGTATTTTTGATAATAATGAAGATTTTAACCGGGCTGCTGCCATTGGGGTTGCCAACTATGGTCAGATGACAGCCGGGGGGTGGATGTATATAGGTCCCCAGGGCATTGTGCATGGCACTTACAACACGCTTTTAAATGCAGCACGTATGGTTTCAAAAAAAGAAAACAAAAAAGATATGAAGGGTGTTCTTTTCGTAAGTTCTGGATTGGGAGGAATGAGTGGTGCCCAGGGAAAAGCAGTTGAAATAGCCCATGGTGTAGGTATATTCGCAGAAGTTGATTTGTCAAGAATAGAGACGCGATATAATCAGGGTTGGGTCAGCGAAATTGTTAAAGAGCCGGGTAAGGCTTTTGAGCTTGCAGCACAATATAAAAAGGAGAAGAAAGGGGCTGCAATTGCATTCCACGGCAATATTGTGGATCTACTGGAATATGGTGTGAATAACAGCATAAAAATAGAGCTTTTAAGTGATCAAACTTCCTGTCATGTTGTTTATGATGGAGGTTATTGTCCCCAGGGGCTTGATTTTGAAGAGAGAACAAATCTTCTGACAGATGATCATGGTAAATTTGTCAACCTTGTCAACGCATCTTTAAAAAAACATTATGAGCTCATTAAAAAACTTGTTGATAATGGGACCTATTTTTTTGATTATGGAAACAACTTTCTTAAAGCGGTCTATGACACTGGTATTGTAGATATTTGTAAAAATGGTAAAAATACAAATGAAGGATTTGTTTTTCCTTCCTATGTGGAAGATATTATGGGACCTCTTTTATTTGATTATGGCTATGGACCTTTCAGATGGGTTTGTTTGAGCGGTAAAACAGATGATCTTGATGCAACTGATTTGGCTGCCATGGAGTGTATTGATCCTGACAGAAGATTTCAGGATAGGGATAATTATATCTGGATAAGGGATGCTAAGAAAAACAAGCTTGTTGTCGGCACCCAGGCAAGAATCCTTTATCAGGATACCGAAGGTAGAATTAAGATTGCCTTGAAATTTAACAAGATGGTACGAGACAGGAAAATTGGACCGATTATGCTGGGAAGAGATCACCACGACACAGGAGGCACAGATTCGCCTTTCCGGGAAACTGCAAACATTAAAGATGGTTCTAATATCATGGCTGATATGGCAACCCAGTGCTATGCTGGTAATGCTGCAAGGGGTATGAGTCTTGTATCTCTCCACAATGGCGGTGGAGTTGGTATAGGAAGAGCAATCAATGGAGGATTTGGACTTGTTCTTGATGGAAGTGGGCGCATTGATGAAATTATTAAGAGTGCCATGAACTGGGATGTCATGGGCGGTGTTGCAAGAAGAGCATGGGCACGCTGTGAAAACTCCATTAAAACATGTGCTGAATATAATGAGAAGAACATGGACGACCATATTACATTGCCATATATTCCCAATAATGATCTTATTGATAAGATAGTTAAACAATAAACAGGCGAGTTTATACTATCAGGGAGTAGAAAACAGAGGATAGAACAGGAGGAGCAGAAAATGGGGAGCAAGAATTCTTTTCCGGAAAAAATCGACCATCTTTTTATCCATTGTAATATTGCAACCATGACCAATAATGGCTATGGTTCAGTTTTTGATGGTGCTGTTGGTGTTGCTGGAAAAAAAATATGTTTTGCAGGTAAAAGGAAGAACCTAATAAGTGATTGGGAAAAAAGAGCTGTAAATATTCATGATATGCAGGGAAAATGGATTTTACCAGGTCTTGTGGAGTGTCATACTCATTTACTGTACGGAGGTTCAAGAGCCAAAGAGTTTGAAATGAAACTTTCCGGTATAAGTTATGAGAAGATTGCAACAATGGGTGGAGGTATTCTCTCTACTGTAAAACATACCCGGAAAGAATCAATTGATACTCTTTATGAAAATGCATTAAAAAGGGTGAACTCTCTTTTTTATCAAGGCGCAACAACCATTGAAATCAAATCAGGATACGGGCTTGACCTTGAAACCGAACTTAAAATGCTTGAGGTTATTAAAAAAATTGATGAATCCCATCCTGCGGCAATTAAGGCTACTTTTCTTGGTGCCCATGCTCTGCCTTTGGAATTTAAAGGCAGACCAGATGATTATATAGATTTTTTAGTAACTCAAGTGTTGCCTGAAGTGAAAAATCAGGGAATTGCAACAAGCGTTGATGCTTTTTGTGAAACCATTGGATTCTCCCTGAAACAAACCCAAAAGGTTTTTCAAAAAGCAAAAGAGCTGGGTTTTGATCTAAAACTCCATGCGGAGCAGCTTTCAGATTCTAAAGGAGCCTTAATGGCAGCCCGATATGGCGCATTGTCCTGTGATCATCTTGAATATGTTTCAAGATCAAGCCTTGAAGAAATGGCAGAAAACAGTGTTACAGCAGTGCTTTTACCCGGAGCATTTTACTATTTAAAAGAGAAACAAAAACCACCCATTAAACTTTTAAGAGAGCTTGATATTGCCATGGCAGTGTCAACAGACATGAATCCAGGCTCAAGCCCTGTGTTGTCACTGCCCCTTGCCATGAACATGGCATGTGTATTGTTTTCTCTTACCCCTGGAGAAGCTCTTTTGGGTGCAACCATAAATGGTGCAAAAGCTTTAGGACTTGAAAACAAAAAGGGAACCCTGGAAGTTGGCAAAGATGCAGACCTGGTTGCATGGGATATAACAGAGCCGTGTGATTTAAGTTACTATGCAGGGTTAGCTCCTGCTGCAATGATTATGGCAGCGGGAAAAATACTAAAAACAGATTAAAAATATTTATTGTATGCTGTAACCACATGGTTTTTTAAGTCGGAAAATTGGGTTATTGGCAATAACAACTCCTTCTCCTGAAGGTTGAGTCTATGGATTGCTTTTCTCATTACAAGATATGCTTTTTGTATCGCCTCACACTCTTTTTGCTGTATAATTTTCTCTTGGGCAAGGGTTTCAAGCAGACGTACATTATCTGTCCATAATGTTAAGCCAGGATGGGAATAACTGTTTTTTAAAATAAGGTATTGCACTAAAAATTCAATATCTATAATTCCACCACTGCCCTGTTTTATGTCAAAAAATCCCTTTTTTGTTTTAAGATGTTCTTTTTTCATACGGTTGCGCATATCAAGCACATCGGTTTTTAAGGTTTTTAAATCCCTTTTTTTTCTTATAACTCCTTCTCTTATTTTATTGAACCTTGTTTGAATCTCTTTATCTCCGCTTACTGCCCTTGCCCTTATCAATGCCTGATGTTCCCAGGTCCATGCCTTAGTTTCAAAGTAATCCTTTAAAGCATCAACAGTGGTTACAATCATTCCGCTCTGCCCCCCGGGTCTTAATCTCATATCAGCACCATAGAGTTGACCTGCCGGGGTATGCATTGTAAGGGCACTTATTATTCTCTGGCTTAGGATTGAATAAAACGCAATGTTTTCAATACTTCTTTTTGCATGCTTTGTTACCCCGGCATCGTCTAAACAGATAAATATTAAATCCAGGTCTGATTTATAACCTGTTTCCAAGCCGCCAACTTTGCCATATGTAACAATTGCAAAGCCGCACGATTCTATCTGTTGGTCATGGGCTTCATCTATTGCACCATCATCTGCTCTTCCTGGTACCCCATATTTTTTTACAACCGTGTTCCAGGAAATTTCAAGAACTTTATCCAGCACTGTTTCAGCTATATATGTCAGTTTGTCACTTACTTTCATTAAAGGATAATTTTTACTTATGTCAGCTGAAGCAACCCTTAATGTGTTTGTCTGTTTAAAAACTGACAACTCTTCCAGTTGAAATTCAATATCATTTTCATCAATTTTTGACATTCGCCTTTTAAGCAAATCCTCCAGCTCTTTTTTTTCAGGAGGGGAGTAAAGGGTTTTAGGATCAAGCAATTCATCCAGTAAAGCCGGATGTTTTGAAAGAAACGAGATAATCCAGGGGCTTTTTTCTGCCAAAACAGATAGAGTGTGCAATGCACCTTTGTTTTCTAAAAGCAGAGATATATAGCATGCTCTTGATTCTATTGTTATTATCATCTCAATAAGGCGCATTAATGCAGTGTCAGGATCTTGACATTTACTTGCTTTTTGTAAAACCAGGGGGATTAATCTGTTTAGGCGTTTTCTTCCGCTCACAGCAAGCCTTTGAGTTTTAGGATGCTCTTTAAGTCCTTGCAAAAGCTTAGCCACACTATCAATATTGCCATAGCCTGAGATTACTTTAGTTTCAATTATTGACTGGGCATCATTAATATTTAGCCATAATTGCTTATAACCTTCTATTTCCTTATCATCTATTTCATCTTCTTCTGATACAAGAAGGTCTGTGAAGTGCTGATGAACCGTATCTCTATGTTTATCAAGAATTGTTATAAACTCTTCATGGGAAGCAAAGCCCATGGAGAGCGCCACTCTTAATTTTGCCCCACTGTTTTCCGGAAGATCATGGGTTTGTAAATCCTGATACTCCTGGAGGCGATTTTCAACCATTCTTAAAAAAAAATATGCCCTGGTCAAATCTTCTTCAGTTTTCTGGTCAATGCATGAATATTTCACTAAAAGACCAAGAACCTTTAATATCTTTCTCGTCTGGAGTTCAGGTTCAATCCCTCCCCGTATGAGCTGGAAAACCTGTCCAAAAAATTCAATCTCTCTTATTCCGCCGGGACCTGATTTAATATTTGTCTTTAGATTTCTGTTTTTTGTCTGCAGAGAGATTCTTGTTTTCATATCCTTAAAAGAGTCAAAAGTTCCATAATCAAAATACCGCCTGTAGATGAATGAATTTAAATCCTTTAAAAGTTTATACCCGCCCTTTAAGTCTCCTGCCACGGGTCTTGTTTTTATAAAGGCATATCTTTCCCACTCTCTGCCCTGTGCCTCGTAGTACTCTTCAAACTCCTGGCATGTCATAACCAGGGGTCCTGTTGCTCCAAAGGGTCTAAGTCTGGTATCCACCCTGTAAAAATTCAGTCCATCCCTGTTTGAGCTTAAAAATTTTATAAATTTTCTACACATCTTTGTAAAAAATTCTTCGTTGGAAATACTCTTTTCCCTATCAGTATATCCATGTTTTGGATAAACAAAAATCAGATCAATATCTGATGAAAAGTTTAACTCTTTTGCACCAAGCTTTCCCATTCCAAATACTATCAGGTTTTGCCTTTTTCCCTGTGCATCTGTTGGGGTTCCATGGGTTGAGGATAACTCCTTGTAAATATGGGAGAAAACCGTTTCAATACAAGCATCTGCAAGTAAAGATAAATCAGTTAAAGTTTCATTGAGGCTGGCTTTTTGATTTAAGTCCCTCCATGCTATTCTGATCATTTCACGAAGTTTTGTTTTAACCACAGCATGTTGGACTTTGGCTTCACTGGGTTCATTGGCTTTACTGGATAAATTTTTGATTGAACCATCAATTTTGACAAAAACTTCATCTTCTGTATATGTTTTTTCAAGGTCGCCTGAATTTATAAGATCTTCTAAAATATCCGGGTATCTTGTAAGGGAAGATTCAATAAATTCACTGAAAAATATTGCCTGTACAAATTCTTTAATAAAATCTGAACTTTCAGGCAGAGCTATTTGTAAGGTTGCAGCGTGGTTATGAATTTTTGTTATTTTTGATAAAATGTTGTCTTTATGATAAGCTTCAAGCGTTGGAAAGATTTTGTCAACTGTTTTAGTATATATCTGTTTTGTCATCTTAAAATCCATTTATCTGTTTTGTAAACATAATCTTAAATTTGTTTAAATTCAAGATAAATAAGAGAGTGATCTGTTGCAAGTAATGGTGGAACAATGATATCAAATAAAAGCATGGTAAATAAAATATCTGGATAATTAAAAAAGGATAAATATATATGAAACCTGAAAATATTGAAAAGTTAAGTTTTCAAATTATTGATAAAGAAGCGGGTGATCACGGATTTAGCTCTTTAGAATGGCCCATAGTAAGGCGAATGATTCACACCTCAGCTGATTTTGAATATATTAAGACCATAAGATTCCATAAAAATGCAATTGATGCAGCAATTAGAGCTTTAAAAAATGGATGCTCTATTTTTACAGATACAAATATGGCAAGGGCTGGAATTCGTAAACCGGCTCACTGCTTTATAAAAGATGAAGCAGTTGTAAGAGAAGCTTTTGATAAAAATCTGACCCGGGCTGAAGCTGCTGTTGATAAAGCGTCAGATTTGATGGACAATGCTATTTATGTTATTGGAAATGCACCCACAGCTTTGTTGCGCTTAATTGAGCTTGTAAAAATGGGAAAAGCCAAACCTGCATTGATAATTGGATTTCCCGTGGGGTTTGTTAATGCCGCAGAATCCAAGCATGACCTTATTGAGTTGGATTTTCCATATATTTCCAATGTGGGTAGAAAAGGTGGGTCAAACATTGCAGCAAGTGTTGTGAATGCCCTTACTGTTTTGGCTGAAAACAATGCATAAGAAGCTGTTCAGGAGGCAATTATTAAAGGTTTTGTAATAGCAGGAATCGGGAGTAACTCCGGCAAAACAACTCTATCCCTTGGTATAATGAAATATCTTTCCCACTTGGGATATAAAGTTGCACCTTTTAAAATAGGGCCTGATTTTATTGATCCTGGTCACCATACAAAAATATGTGGCAAAACCAGCATTAATCTGGATTCCTGGATGCTTTCAAAAAATTATAATATAGAAAATTTTCAAAAAAGTTCTCTCAATTGTGATATTGCTGTGGTCGAGGGCGTGATGGGGCTTTTTGACGGTATCAGCGGTACATCAGAGGCAGGATCAACAGCGCAAATGGCAAAATGGCTCAATCTTCCTGTTGTTCTGATTCTTGATGCAAGAAGTATGGCAAGAAGTGTTGCTGCCATTGTACAGGGGTTTGAAAACTTTGATAAAAATTTGAATATTGCTGGTATTATTTTTAATCGTGTTGGAAGTCCAAATCATTATAGGTATTTGAAAGATGCAGTAAAAGATAATTGCAAAACAGAATCTTTGGGTTATATTTTAAGAAATGAGAAAATATCTCTTCCTGACAGGCACTTGGGACTTGTTACAGCAGAAGAGTTTACCATGTCTGATGAAACACTTTCTCTGCTTGTAACAATGATTGATAAAAATACATCTTTTAAAGATTTTATCCATAAACTAGCACCTTTTTCCAATAACCATTATCACGTTTCAGATGAAGGTACCAGGGATAAAGAGGTGGTTAACATTGGAGTTGCAAGGGATAAAGCTTTCTGCTTTTATTATAAAGACAATATTGAGCTGTTAAAAAAAAGCGGTGCGAAAATTGTTGAATTTTCTCCTTTAACTGATACACATCTTCCTGATAACCTGCATGGTCTCTATTTTGGCGGAGGATATCCTGAGCTTTTTGCCAATGAGCTCTCCTGCAATATCTCCCTTTTAAAAGATATTAATGCAGAAAGTCATGGCAATATGCCCATATATGGAGAGTGCGGAGGATTTATGTATCTTTGTTCTTTTATGACAGATGAAAATGGTAAAAAAACATATCCCATGACCGGCTGCTTTAATTTTTCAGTTAAGGTGTCATCCAGATTAAGATCTCTTGGGTATCGAGAAATCACGCTTAAACAGAATTCCTTAATTGGGAGTAAAGGCGCTGTTTTAAGAGGACATGAGTATCATTATTCAACTCTTCTGGAAGATATGTCAAAGAAAACTTTTTTGGATAATGATATTAAAGATATTTACAATGTTACAAAGAGAGATGGTAAAACCGTGGACCTATCCGGCTTTTTAAAAAATAATACTTTAGCAAGTTATTTTCATATTCATTTTGGAAGCAATGAGAACTGTGCAAAAAGCTTTGTTAAGGCATGTCTCAAGTATAAGAGCATGGAGTAAATAGTTATAAAATACACAATTAAAAAGCAAAAAGGTAAGATTCAATGTCTGACAAGCCTTTAAAAAAAGGTTTTACAACCGGTGCTTCTGCTGCTGCTGCCACAAAAGCAGCCCTCTATTTTTTATTGGGCAAGGAAAAAAAGAGCAAAGTAAAAATAAGGTTTTTAACAGGTGAACAAAGATTTATAGATATATTTGACATCAGGCAATTAACTGATAATCAAGTCCAATGCCTTGTAGTTAAGGATGCAGGTGATGATCCAGACATTACACATAAAGCGCAAATCGGAGTAAAAATAACATTATTAAAAACCAAAGGTCATGATATTACAATTAAGGGTGGAGTTGGTGTTGGCAAAGTTACAAAGCCTGGATTAGAGCTTACTGTTGGAGAGTTTGCCATAAACCCAGGTCCCCGGGCAATGATTCGAGAATCCATTGATTATGTTTTTGATAATCTCTCGATTACAAGATCTAATAATCTTGTTATAGAGGTGTTTGTTCCCCGGGGTGAGGAGCTTGCAAAAAAGACCTTAAATGCAAGGCTTGGCATTATTGGCGGTATTTCAATCCTTGGAACCACTGGTATTGTTACTCCCATGTCCCATGATGCTTATATTGCAACCATTAAGGCAGGTGTAAATATTGCTGCTGCCAAGGGGGGAACAACTTTGGTGTATACCACGGGAAGAAGAAGCGAAAGATTTGCCATGGATCTTTTTCCTGATTTTTTTGAAGAGTGCTTTGTCCAGACAGGTGACTTCTTTAAGGCTTCCATTGATCAAGCTGTTAAAAATTCAAAAATTCAAAATTTAATAATCACAGTTTTTTTTGGAAAAGCTGTAAAAATGGCAATGGGATTTGAACATACACATGCTGCAAAATCAAATCTTTCCATGGAAAAGCTTGCAGGGTGGGCTAAGACAATAACTTCAGATCCAACCCTTGTGAGAAAAATCAAAAGTGCCAACACTGCAAGACATGCATTTTCTTTTATATATCCCAAGTTTCCAGATTTGGTTTCCCATGTGGGTAAAAAAATTGTTGCCAATGGAGAAAACTTTGCTGAAAATAAACTCTCTGTCCGCTCAATTATTTTTGATTTTGATGGGAACTTGATATTTGATTCTCTTGCTCCTTGACAATGCCTAAAACGTACATATATTAGTGACTTGTGCAAATTTTAAATAAGAATAATATCATTTCCCAGGAGGCAAAGATGCCTATATATGAGTTCAAATGCAGTAAATGTGAAGAGTTTTTTGAGGTAATTTCCACCAGTTCTTCAAAGGAGAGTGATGATAACAAATGCCCCAAGTGTGATTCCAGGGAATTTGAAAGGGTTTTGAGTCAAACCAATTATGTAATGGGACGCTCTGCTTCAAGTGCCAAAGCAACAAAGCAGGAGAGAAATTGTTCACAAGGTTCATGTACCACCTACACTGTACCAGGAGAATAAAAGACCACAAAACAAGCCCAAGGATTCAAAAATGGAAGAGTATGCCAGATTAACCATTGATGGTAAAGAATATAAACTACCTGTAATAACCGGTACTGCCGGTGACAGAGCAATTGATATAAGAAAATTAAGACAGGAGAGTGGATTTATTACTTTTGATCCGGGATTTGGAAATACTGGCAGCTGTAAAAGTGCCATTACATTTATGGATGGTGAAAAAGGTATTTTAAGATACCGGGGCATACCCATTGAACAACTTGCTGAACACTCCTCCTTTGTTGAAACAACTTTTCTTTTGATACGAGGCAGACTTCCTACCAGAGACGAGCTTACAGCAACAAGTGTAAATTTAAATGATCATTCACTTCTCCATGAAAACATGAAAATGTTTTACCAGAATTTTCCCAGCAGAGCACATCCCATGGGTATTTTATCTGCCATGGTAAATGCAATGAGAAGTTTTCATCCAGGACTTGTGGACAGCAGAGAAGATCTTCAAAAAACTTTTTTACGCCTTGTTTCAAAGGTTAGAACAATGGCTGCCATGGCATATAAGGTCTCCATTGGTCAAAACCCTGTTTATCCCAATCCAAACTACTCCTATTGTGAAAATTTTCTTCACATGATGTTTGATAACCCGGTGGTCCCATATCATATTGATAAAGATATTGCCGAGGCTTTGAATGTGTTCTGGATTTTGCATGCTGACCATGAGCAAAATTGTTCAACAACTGCTGTGCGGGTTGTGGGAAGCGGCAAAGTAAATATTTATGCTGCCATATCATCGGGAATTGCTGCGCTGTGGGGTCCTTTGCATGGTGGTGCCAATCAGGCAGTTATCCACATGCTGGATGAAATTCATACAACAGGTCTTAAAATTGCCGATGTAATTAAAAAGGCAAAAGATGTTAATGACCCTTTTAAGCTTATGGGGTTTGGTCACAGAGTTTATAAAACCTATGACCCAAGAGCCAAAATAATGAAACAGATTTGTGACAAAATTTTAAAAAAAACAAAAACAAATGATCCTCTGCTTTGGATTGCCATGGAACTTGAGAAAGAGGCATTGGCTGATCCATATTTTCAGGATAAAAATTTATACCCCAACGTGGATTTTTATTCAGGTATTGTTTTAAGGGCAATGGGGATTCCCACCAATATGTTTACAGTAATGTTTGCCATTGGACGACTTCCCGGCTGGATTGCCCATTGGCAGGAAGACTTTTCTGATCCTGAGATGAAAATCAGCCGCCCCCGTCAGGTATTTACCGGTGAACCATTGTTGCAATATATGCCCATTGATAAAAGGTAATGTGGAAGGTGAAATTGTTTAAATTTTCTTGACAAAAAAATAGCAATCATCCTATAATTGTAAGATAATAAAAGCTCCAATATTTTGTTCTTTCATTATCAATATTCAAGAGGGCAAGTATGAACAAGCCGAGTTACGAAGAGCTTGAAAGTAAAATTCGTCAATTAGAAAAGCAATTGCCTGGCAGGTTTGAAGCTGTTTCAGCTGTGGATAATAAAGAAAAACAGCCTGTTTCAGTTTTGATTATTGATGATGATGAT
>Ga0256845_1001008_pt1 | contig 23959 bp, 21 predicted proteins | sample RiftiametaG_FD_189101 | JGI IMG/M metagenome (GOLD analysis project Ga0256845, IMG submission 189101) | Tube worm associated microbial communities from hydrothermal vent at the East Pacific Rise, Pacific Ocean - Riftia | ecosystem: Host-associated > Annelida > Integument > Unclassified ... | reverse complement strand
TCTATGTTCTTTAGGTCTCCAGTAATTAGGTTGTCCATTCCAATTACATAAAACCCTTCTTTAATAAAACGATCACATAAATGTGACCCTAAAAAACCTGCTGCTCCTGTTATTAATATTTTCTTCAACTAGTCTGGTTTTTTACTGTTCTTTTTTAACTCTTTTTTTTCCTTTCAATTTTTCCACTCTTCTTTTAAGAATTATTTTTTGTTTTAAAGCCGAAAAATTATAGTTGTACCTAAAAAAAATATATGCCATTATTATCACAATAGAAATCAAGATAATTATCATGCCTAAATTTTTAGCTTTGCTTCCCAACATTATAAATAGTATCACAAAAACCAAATTAAAACAGCCAATTAGAAAACTTGCTTGTTTATGACTAAGTCCCCAAAAATCAATTAAAACATGATGTATATGATTTCTATCTGGAGAAAAAGGGCCTTTTTTATTAGCTATTCTAATTGTAAAAACCCTTGCTGTGTCAAAAAGCGGTACAATCAATATACTTATTGCAATCAATGGAGCATTTTCCAATAAAAATGGCAATTCTGTATATGAATCTGGTTTTAGTGCTAAAAATTTAAGTGTCAAAATACTAATTATAAACCCAACAATGAGAGAACCGGTATCTCCCATAAAAATCTTTTTGTCTGATGAAATATTAAAACCAAGAAAAGCCATAAGACTTGCATTCATAGTAATACTCAATAAGGCATAAAAAAATTCTCCGGATAAATAAAAAATTGTAGTATATATAATCATTATCACTATACCTACTCCAGATGCAAGCCCATCTATACCATCAATAAGATTATATGAATTAATAATGGTCAGCATAACAAAGCCTCCAATAGCCAAATACAAATAATATGGTATTTCATTAATGTTTAAAAAGCCATTTAATGACCCTATGGTAAAACTGTCATTAACTAAAACAAACGCAATAGCTATAATTTGTGCAAGTAATTTTGAGCCAGGTGAAAGTACTACTAAATCATCTTTTAAACCGACTATAAAAAGAATAGTAAGCCCTGGGATAATATACATGCCTTCATTAAATAGGTTCCAATCTTTAATAAAAAAAATTGCAAAGATAAGTGTATAATAAAATGCAACTCCACCAAGTGTAGGTGTTCTGTTTTTATGTGAGCTTCTTTGATTGGGATCATCCATTAAGCGCTTGTACTCAACGACTCCTATTATTTTTGGAACTGTCAAATACGTTAAGAGGAAAGCCCCTATATAAATTGATACTGCTGTTTCTAGAAAATTCACTTTAGTTTAAAACCCAAAAATAGAAAAAGTTTAACCATTATAATTCTTAATTGAGTAAAAAATGCAACATATTGGAAGCAAGGTTCTTTCTGTCAAAATCTTTTAACATCGCTTCATATTTAACAGCGGGCATTTTATTGTTGGCAATTAACATATTTGTCTTTTCAAGAAAATCCTGAAGGTTTTCTGGCTCAAAACAAATCCCCATCCCGTATTTCTCTACAAGGTTCTTAGCTTCCCCTTCCACTCCCAATAAAATTGGCTTGTGCATACCTGCAAGTTCAAAAATCTTTGACGGCAGTACGGCCTTAAAAGTCTTGGATTTTTTAAGGTTCACCAATCCAAAATCCAAAATTGAAATATATTCCCTGACCAACTTTTTTTCCACTGGGGGAAGCATCGTCACATTCATAAGTCCCAATTTTTCTTTTTGTTTTAGCAGGTTTTCTTTCTCAGCACCGGCACCTACAAAAAGAAAGTGGATTTTTTCATTTTCAACTTTACTTGCACAATCTAGAATAAAATCTAACTTATGAGCCATTCCATGGGTTCCTATATAACCAATAATAATTTTATCCTGAAGCTGGAGTTCTGCTAATAAATTCTGATTTTTTTTAATAGGAACAAACAATTCTGTATTAATACCATTTTTGACAACTTCTATTTTATTGGCATCAATATGTCTTTTATGAATTATCTGTTCTTTGAAAGAATCAGTAACTGTAATTATTTTCCAAGCGCTTTTATACATTTTTAATTCCAAAAACTCAAAAAAGCGAATAATCCCATTTGCATCCATGGCCCCAAGTGCCATGATAGATTCTGGCCACAGATCCCGAACCTCCATGACCCATTTTTTTCTTTTCCAAAAAGATAGCCATCGTCCAGATACCGCAGTGAAAAATTGAGGTGATGTTGCTACTATTAAATCCGTTTTTATAAACAACCCTACACAAAACGAGGAAATCATAAAACTTAAAAAATCAATAATTCTTCTTACAAACCCTTTGTTGGCAGAAATATAGCTCCATACACGAATAACTCTAATGCCATCCATTATTTCTGTCTGGTACAGTTTGTTCTTATATCCCTTAAATACCTTTCCTTCTGGAAAATTAGGTGCGCATGTTATTACGGTAACATCAACTCCTGCTTTAACCCATTCTTTACAATGCTCATAAGTTCTCGATGCTGGGGCATTGAATTCAGGAGGGAAATTATCTGTTAAAAACAGTAGTTTCATAAGTAGATTTGTGTCTGTAAGGTTTTGTTGAAAAATACTGCGATTTTTTGCGATTTTATAGTTCTATTGAATCCTTGTGCATATTCATAATTTTGTAGTTGAATTTTTAATATTGAATTAAATTGAATTTTAATGTTCTCATTTAATAATTTCACCTTATTCTCCTTAATTTCAATATTTTTCACATTTGGATGAAAGTGAAAGTAAGCTACTTGTTCTTGATTGATTTCTTTGTCAAGAAAATCCTCAATTATAATACATGATGGCTCTATGACAAAATTCCTAGTATGCAAAATCCCCAGATTTTTGTACCCATCATGTGTTGCTCTCACTTCATTATCACCATCAACTAAGCTTACAATTTTGGCGCGGTTAGCTACCTTAAAACCTCCCCAAACTTGTGTCTGTTCTTGATTCTTGATTTTTACAGTATTATGAGATGCTGTTTCTCGTTCATTCTGTCTTATCTCATTTTTTTCATAGGTAGAAATCCCCGTGTCAACTATTACAGGGTTATCTTTAACATATAATTCAAAATTAAATGTGTCTGAATGTGCATGGCCCGGTTGATAGTCTGGGCCTACATTGCCAACATCGACAAAAAGTTGGAAATCATCTTTTTTAAACATTCTATAACCAGAATCTGAAAGTTCACTTTTTTCCCAGACCAAATTTAAATCCTTGGCATATTTAAATAATTGTGATGATTTGGGGGCAATTTTATGTGCACTATCATTAACCATTGGAACACTACCGTTATTGTAGGTGATTGCCTGTAGCCAAGAAAGCATTTTTGAGGCTCTTTCTATTAAAAAAGGAAGCAAATCATTATGTTTCCATGAATTTAATTGCGATAATTGAATACAATCCAATAGTCTGTGCAACAAAATTTGATGATACATGGGAGAAAGTTCAAAATGAGCTCCATCTTTCATAATCTGTTCTGTAAGTTCTTCTTTTAGAATTTGTTTTGCCTTCAAAAAAAGTGCTTCATCTTTAAAATAATATCCTCCAAAAAACAGTGCATACGCATTCTCTAGCAAATGGTTTCCCAAAAGATGGTACTCAAGCCCATGAAATAAAATTTGATGGTGATTATATAAAACTTGATTTGTTTCAGAATCAAAAATCTTGTTTTTAGATAAAAATTTAATCCAATTTATTCCTCTTAAAGAAATTGGATATGGTTCTTTCCCATCTTTTAAAACAACTTTGTTCTTTAAATAATTTTTAATTAATCCCAGCCCTTCTTCTTTCGTGATCTTTTCTTGATTTAAAAAATCAAAATAATTTAAGTTATACGTCCATAACTTTCCAAATTCAGCATAATTCCAATCTATTGTCTCCGTAAATTGATATTGTATATTAAGGAACTCAAAATTTTTATGCCCATAAAAACTATCCTGGTAGAGAAACACATCCTTCCATTCCAATGGTTGTATTTCTTGGTGTGCTAATTTAGCATAGTTCTCCTTTTTAAAGAATCTATTCCGCACCATATAATACAGCTGATAATAAATTTGCTTTAGCTTAAGATATTTTACGGTGTGTACAAACAGTATTAATTTATTTCCACCCATTTACCTTGCTTAAGAGAATCAATAGCTGCAAATGATGCTTTTGTTGTGTTTACTATTTCGTCAAACGGAATAATTGGACTTTCGCCTTTTTGTTGCTGCTCAATTAATTCTTTAAATTGATTGTAATGGCCTTTATCTTGTTTGGATGAAGCATTTCCACCATTTTTGAACCCATATGATTTTAATTTTCTCCAATTGTCCATAATCAAGGTTCTTTCTTGAGAATACACTTCTACACGTTCTTTAGAATATGCTTTGCTCCCATTAGAAAAATAATTGATCACTGCATTTGTGCCATTTTCATACTTTAACAATATACTTGCATTATCTGTATTGTCTTCTGGATTTGTTCCCATAGCATTCATGCACACCGCTTTTACTCTGCTACCTGAAAGGTAGGTGCACAAATCTATATAATGACAAGCTTCTCCTATAATCCTTCCGCCCCCAACTTCCATATCGTGTACCCAAACATCAGCTGGTATAAAGCCGGCGTTCATTGTGGCAACAATGTTCATAGGGGTGTTGTCCATGCCCAACTGTTTCTTCATTTTTTTTGCCAAAGGAGCAAAACGCCTATTAAAACCAACACTCACACTAACATTTTGATTATTGTACTCTGCAATAATTGCTTCAAGTTCTGTTTCAGTAAGCGCCAAAGGTTTTTCTACAAAAACACTTTTGCCCGCTTCTAATGTTTCCAAAACCATGGAAGCATGCATATGATGCTGTGTGGTAATAAAAACCAAATCCACATCTTGATCCGCCAATATCTCTTTATAATTGGATGTAGAGTTGCCAATTGCATGGCGTTTTGCCATAATAGTTGAAGAAAGGCCTCCAGAACTGGCAATGTATTTTACATTTGCATTCAATTTCTTTAGGTTGGGCAATATGGTAGAGCTGGTAAAATTCCCTGAGCCAACAATACCCACTATTCCTTTTTTTCCTTCATAATCCTTTTCATTTATAGATACCGTATGAAGTGGTTCTTTTGTATTGTTATATTCTAGGATTGAAGCTATGGATTTGGAATTCCCCATATCTCCATAGATTTTTTGATATTCTTCTAAGGGAATGCGTTCAGTTATTAATGGTTTAACATTCAATGTGCCTTTAGAAATTGCATTCAAAATGGCTTCAAAATTTCGTTTTTCCGTCCAACGTACATATCCAATAGGGTAATCGTTCCCTTTTTGCTCGTATTCATCATCATACCTTCCAGGCCCATATGAACATGAAACCTGAAAAGAAATTTCTTTTTCGTAAAAATCGGCCCTGCTAATATCAAGGCCAATAACACCTACCAAAATAACCCTGCCCCGTTTTCTGCACATTTGAGCAGATTGCGCGATAATCTCATTGCTTTTACTAGATGCGGTAATGATTACGCCGTCTGCACCAATTCCGTTCGTGTATGATTCCACAAATTTCACTTGGTCGGTGCCTTCCGCTGGATTAATTGCTACTATACCTTTTTCATTAGCAATACGGACTTTCTCTGGGTCAAAATCAAAACCGATGACATTACAGCCATTGGCTAATAATAACTCCGCCGTTACAAGACCGATAAGCCCTAAGCCTACAACAACCATGGTCTCCCCAAATGTTGGATTTAATAAACGAATGCCCTGCAAACCAATAGAACCAATAACCGTAAAGGCAGCTTCTTCATCGGTTACATTGTCTGGAATTTTAGCTACTAAATTTTTTGGAAGATTCACATACTCCGCATGATTTCCATTGGAGGCCACGCGATCGCCCACCTTAAATCCAGTCACGCCTCTGCCGACCCCAACAACCTCACCTACATTGCAATAGCCAAGCGGTAAAGGTTGGTTCAGTTTATTAAGAACGGCATCCATAGTGGGTTTTAAACCATCGGTTTTCACCTTGTTCAACACCATCTTCACCTTATCAGGTTGCTGCTTGGCCTTTTGAATAAAATTTGCTTTACCAAATTCGACCAACATGCGCTCCGTACCTAAAGAAACTAAGGTTCTTGATGTTTTGATGAGTACACAACCCGATTTTACCATCGGTACGGGTACTTCTTCTAAAATGGTTTCTCCGTTTTTAAGGTCTTGTATGATTTGTTTCATGTAGTGGTGTCAATTCTATGGTTACACGAAATTACTATTAATAGCACAAATTTAAGGTGTATTGGCGAAAAGATGTCTTTAACTTTTAAGAAATAAGTTCCTAATTATCAAATTGAATTTAACATAATGTTAAACTACAATAATCTCAATAGATACTAATTCTTAATTACTACTTTTATTTTTCCTACAAATAACCGTTATTTATCTGTAACATACTTATGAAAAAAATTAAACAATTAATATTACTTGCCACAATAGTCTTACTGCCAAATGCTAACCAAGCACAAGAAATACATGCGCTACCTTTCGCATATAATACCGTTACAATTCAAGACATTGAATCTGCGTTTGATCATTTACACATATTTTCTGAAAGTATTTATCAACATGCTAAATTGAAAAGTTATCGAAAGTGACCGTCTGAACCTTGCACAACGAGCATACGAAAAGTGAAATGAGCTTTATCCTGGCCAAGTTCATCTTTCCCTTGAAATGTGTGCCCAGAACTGCTGTCAATTCATTATTTTTAAGGCAGGCATTGGTTTTCTCCATTAGAAAAATATGTGAGATATATCTTTCTAAGATACTGAAAATCAATGCTTTATCATAATATTTTAACGTTTAATCTGTTGATTTTCAATAGATTGTATTTTTGTCATGTACTAAAAATTCTTTTATAAAAAATCTCTGTGCTTGCTAACTCTAATTACTATTTTTGCTTTTTGTTACGAAAAATCATGAATAATGTGGGCTAAATCTATTGGGATTAACTATTAAAACTGAAAACGAATCCATCAAAGTTTTTGGTATATCATTCTTGAAGTGATTCAACTTGATATATTTAACCTAATTTTGAGTCTAATCATAATCATAGGCAGCAATGCAAACTAATTGATTGTGTAGAATAATTAAGTTAATGAAAATTTCAATTGTAAGTCCTGTTTATCTAGGTGAAAAATTAGTTCCTCAATTAGTAGAAAGACTAAAGAAGTCTTTGGCTATCATTGGTGGTACTTATGAAATAATTCTTGTTGAAGATGGTAGCCCAGATAATTCATGGGAGGCCATACAAAAAGTCTGTGAAAATGATGCTACCGTAAAAGGAATTCAACTAAGCAGGAACTTTGGCCAACACTATGCGATAACAGCTGGTTTAGAAAGAGCACAGGGTGAATGGATTGTAGTGATGGATTGTGATTTACAAGATCAGCCCGAAGAAATTAGCAAGCTATTAGAAAAAGCCAACGAAGGTTTTGACATTGTATATGCGCAAAGAAAAATACGCCACGATAGTTTCTTTAAAATCTTATCTTCCAAAATCTTTTATTCCATTTTCGCCTATTTAACTGATACAAAACAGGATTCTTCTGTCGCTAATTTTGGCGTTTATAACAGAAAGGTGATCAATGCCGTGCTTTCAATGAATGATTATACGCGCTATTTTCCTACTATGATTCAATGGGTAGGGTTTAACAGCGCGAAAGTAACTGTAAAACACGCTTCAAGAATAGCTGGCAGCTCCTCATACTCATGGCGAAAATTGACCAAATTAGCCCTAAATAATATTATCGCATTCTCTGACAAGCCGTTAAAATTAACCATAAGATTAGGGTTTACACTATCAATATTGTCATTCATAACGGGACTCATCTATTTGTACCAATATTCATCAGGTCGTATTAAAGTTATGGGGTATACCAGTATCATTGTAGCAATAACTTTTTCCTCTGGCCTTATCATTAGCACATTAGGCTTGATTGGTTTATATTTAGGTAAAACCTTTGACCAAACAAAACAACGACCAATATATATTGTGGGTAAAACTTTAAACATTGATGCGTAAAATCACTTTATTTTTAATGTCTGAAAAAGGATATAATGCTCTTAAAAGTATAATTGCCGAATTTGGATCCAATGTGCTCGATTTGATAGTTGTCGGACGTGACAAACAAGTCTCGAATGACTATTCTAAAGAAATATTGAAGATTTCAAATGAATATGGTATAAAAACCGTCGATAGAAGCGAGACGTATACTGTAAATACCCCTTACGCGATAGCCATTTCTTGGCGTTGGATGATTGCTACAAGCGATACTTTTCAGCTTATAACCCTTCATGATTCATTGCTTCCAAAATATAGGGGCTTTTCTCCCTTGGTAAATCAACTTATCAATCAAGAAAAGTATATTGGCGTATCAGCTATATTGAGTACTGAGGAGTATGATAAAGGTGATATCATTTTTCAAACAAAAACAGCAATTGAATACCCCATTAAAATTAAAGACGCTATCGCTAAAGTGTCCAAATTATATGCCGAAGTTATACTTAGAGTAGTTACCCTTCTCGGCAAAAAAGAATCACTTGTTCTTGTTTCTCAAAATGAGGCCGAAGCAAGTTACTCTCTTTGGCGAAACGAGAATGATTATAGTATTGATTGGAATCAAAAAAGTTCAACCATAAGAAGGTTTATTGATGCCGTTGGAGAACCCTATAAAGGAGCCTCAACAAAAATGTTGGGGAAAAAAATTAGAATTTACGAAGTAAACGAGGAGCAAGATGTTCAGATTATCAATAGAGATTGTGGGAAGGTAATTTTTATGCGAGACGGGTATCCTGTGATTGTATGTGGTGAGGGTTTACTCAAAATCACTAATGCAATTTATGAAGATAGTGGAGCGTCAATTTTTCCATTTAAGAAATTTAGAATTCAGTTTACATGAAAATTCCATTTAACAAACCCTATTTGTCAGGTAAAGAGGTTCAATACATTTCTGATGCTGTAAGCTCTGGAAAAATTTCTGGTAATGGCGACTATACAAAGAAATGTCATGCTTTTTTTGAAGAAGCCTATAAATTCAAAAAGTGCTTGCTCACCACTTCTTGTACAGATGCGCTAGAGATGATTGCAATTCTAATGGATATTCAACCTGGTGATGAAGTGATTATTCCCTCATATACTTTTGTTTCTACTGCAAATGCCTTCGTCTTGAGAGGTGCAAAAATAATATTTGCTGATAGTTATGCAGACAACCCAAATATTGATGCGACTAAAATTGAGGCGCTTATTTCAAAAAAAACAAGAGCTATTGTTGTTGTTCATTATGCAGGTGTAGCCTGTGATATGGATCTAATAATGGATATAGCAACTAGAAATAACCTTTACGTTGTAGAAGATGCAGCACAGGCAATTGACTCCTACTACAAAGGCAGGCCACTAGGAGGTATTGGGCATTTTGGAGCGTTTTCTTTTCATGAAACCAAAAATATTATTAGTGGTGAAGGTGGGTTATTAGCTATTAATGATGAACGCTTTTTTACCCGATCAGAAATTATATGGGAAAAAGGAACCAATCGAGCAGCATTCTTTAGAGGAGAAATAGATAAATATGGATGGGTAGATATTGGCTCTTCGTTTTTACCTTCAGAAGTAATTGCAGCTTTCTTATTTGCTCAATTAGAAAATTTGGATCAAATTCAAAGCACTAGAAAAAAAATATGGGATAGGTATTTCCAATCTTTAATGCCCTTAGTTAAAAATACAGAAACGAGTCTGCCAGTACTCCCAAAATATGCTACAAATAATTCACATATGTTTTATATGGTATGCTCGGGGATTAATGAAAGAGACCAATTGATTCAACGACTTCGTGAGCATGAAATTCTTTCTGTTTTTCATTACCTACCTTTACACAAAAGTCCCTTTTATAATGACAAACATGATGGGCGAAGTTTACCCAATGCAGATAAATTTAGTGATTGTATCATTCGACTACCTCTATTTTACGAATTATCAGAAGAAGATCAATCAGAGGTAATTCATATTATCAGTACGTTTTACAATGAGATAAATCAAGGTAGTACATCTTAAAGAACAACAATGATTCTCAACAACAAACTGAATTTTATTCTCTCTTTTATATTATCGCTACTAAACTTGATTGTACTGGGCGTGCTTTTTTGGTCGTGCGACCGTGGGTTTGACCTTAGCGACGAAAGTTATTATTATTTAGGATATCTGTTTTATGATAACAACCCAGATTTACATCCAGCAGCCTTCCATATGATATTTAATAGGTTTTCCTTTAACGCTTATTTTACTCTTATAGAAATTAGGATAATTAGGTTGATTCTAACTGTGTTAGCTTCCGTTGTCTTGTTTTTTGGAACAAAATCTATACTGCGCTGTTCAAGTACCGCTGAAAAAATAAACCTGTTCAATGTCGTTTTGTGTGGTATGTTGTTAAGTTACACTTGGGCACCGATTACTTTGTCTTACAATACAATGTCATCAATTTTAATCGCATTAATCGTAGGGTTTTGGTTTTTTCTTTTCTCTCGTCAACAAGTATACTCAAAAGCCTTTCTTGCATTTATTTTGGGGGGCTTGTTTTCCATTCTCTTTTTTGTTAAAATAACCAATGTATTATTACTTCCCATTTTAATAGGAATTACGCTATATCAGGCCTCTGTAAAGGGGCTTTTAAAAAATAGAAAACCAAAATTTGTATTGTACTACCTTCTGTCTTTTATACTTGGAATTTATGTGTTTCTAGCCATAATTAGTAATGAAATAAATCTAATAACTATATATCAAACGATTTACAGTCATATTCAAGAATCCTTTGGAATGCTTGCCAATGACGCAACACATTCAACCTCTTACCTACTGACACGATATTATGAAAATGCCAAAATGATACTCAATAAATTGAAATATCCTTTGGCTTTTTTGACCATATTTTATTTTTTACTTCATTTCTTTTGGGCTAAAATTAAATTGAAAAAAATCATCAATTCCAATATACTTTTTAAAGTAATTGGAATTATCACACTTCTTCTATTTATCATTCAAAATAGCTATTGGAGAGGTGGAACTAAAGTTACATATACCATGTTGATTCCCTATATTTTTATTGGCATATTTACCTATTTTAATAGAAGGTTAGAAACTAAAAATACAGGTGTCGTAATTATTTTAGGGTTGCTTTCTATTCCTATTTCTGGCGCTGTTGGAACCAACAATGGTCTCTCTGCTCAAATACTTTTTTATGGAGCATTTATATTTCTTGCAATTTATTACATGGTTTCTTATTCAAAAAACAATTATTATAAAAGTATAATACTATTGATTATCGTTGGTTTAGGAGCCTCACAAATAGTATATGCCGCTATTCTTTATCCTTATCGGCAGCCTAGTTTAACAAAATCTACTCATCTTCTAAAAGATGTAGCTACTTTAGGCCCACTAAAAGTAGATAGCACCTTAGTACATCTTAAGAAAGAGCTGGTTTTTCTAGAACATATTGATTCTTACTATATTTTTACTTATAGTCCCCAACGAGGAATGGTTCTATTTACCCATAAAAAACCGTTTTCATTAGAGTGGTTTCATGAAAATGCTACAGAAAAAATATGTGCGATTATTAACAAATCTAAAATTGATTCGGAAGACATTATTTTCTTGCTTCCTTTACAAGCTCCATTGCAAAAAGAAGTGATACAATGCATGGAACAAAATGGTATTTTCTTTGAAAAAAACTACTCTCTAGCAAAGAGTATTGCATATTATGACCAGTATTATAAAAAGGAAATACAGTTAAATATTTATATTTTTTCTAAAAAAACACACTAATAATAAGCCTACAATTCCCAATCAAAAACTACACAACAATCTTTAACTTAATACCAATTCATTTATATTTCACTCATAATATTTAAAATAATTGGGAAAATTAGTGCTGACGTTATTACAAAAAACAGTTTCAGCTATTATTTTCGAAATAGCATCAGTACAATGATACGGATCATCAAAATTCTCTTTATTGTTGGTAAGCGCATTGGGGAAGTCAAAATCATAAAATGAGCCCAGCGATTTTAGGTCTGCTTTAAACTTCGCTTGTTCAGCCTCCAAATCAAATTCTTGTATTTTTTTTTGTAGTTCAATATGTGTAGGCGGAATAAAAAATAGAAGTTCAATATTATTATTCTCACAGTATTGCTTTATTTTTTTTAATTCATGAAAATAATTATCCGGGTATTTATAAAGTCGATACACATTATTTGCTGCAGAATTCAACTGGTAATCCCAAAATTCTTGTGTAGTCATCTCAGGTACCCCTACAGTATAAGGCTTGTTTAAAATTTTGTTTTTTAAAATTATAGCCATTGACTTAAAGACATATCGACTACTACCATAGGAAATAAAATTATTTTTCAAGCCAATAGCCTCTGACACTCTATCGTTGTTGTTTGATGCATTGTAAAGATCGAAATTTATGCCCAGAGCAACTTTGGTTAAATCCTCTGTTTTACTTATTTCCCAAAATGTAAGAATTGCCTCTTGCAATGTTCCGCCCCCATAAGCGAGGTTTGAATATTCTGTATTTGAGCAATCATCAATGAGGTTTGGATCTAAGCTCTTAGAGCGAGAGTCGCCTAGAATAATATTCTTTTTTGGGGCGTGTTCAAATTTCAGTAACTTAAACAAAGGATAATTTAATTTGAAGGATACGTTTTCTTTTGTTTCTAAAGAAATTACTGTTGAATTTGAAAAAAAACTATACGGATCAATAATTGCTACCACAATCAAGTAAAGTACAATTGGAATCAAAAAAATAAATATTTTACTAATAAATTTTTTCATTTAAATCATTTTTTTCAAGCCCGCATAAGGTACTATGATTGCATTTGCTTTTTGAACCAGTAGACCAATTGATATTTTTCGCCGGTTAGCGCTTCTTCACAAGTAGCATAGGGGCTTATTGGCAGCATAATGTTCTTATAAATGTTGTTTCTAGCCATGTCATTTGGTGTGCCAATCGTAAAAGAAGACGCCAAGAACAAGAATAGATTAACGAAGTACATTTGGTCTGTTTTTAGAACTGAAAATAAATAAAATCTTGTTGATTCGCTCCAAACCAAAAAATAATGAAGCCAATAACATAATAACAAATCCACCGAAATACTTTGTTACTTTGTGCTTCTTCAAATTGCAGCGCATGCTGTTTGCCTCTCATTAGCCATTCAACAAGTACAAAAGCAAGTAGCATTATAACATAATAAATAATATCGGCTCCGGCACTTATATGTTTTAGGTCTTGAGCTGAAATTCGAAAAAGACTAACAGAGAAAAGTTTTTTTAAATAACTAAGTGCTACAGTAACGTTTTCTGCTCTAAAAAATATCCACGCAATTACGGTTAATAAAAATGTAGTACCTATTTGAAAAATTTCCTTTAGGTTCGGTAATATCTTTTTACCCGCGACGGTTTCTAAGTTATTTCTATTCTTTTTTAAAAGTAATAATGGCAGAAAGTAACAAGCATTAATAAACCCCCAAATAACAAAGGTCCAATTTGCACCATGCCAAAAACCACTAACTACAAAAATAATAAAGGTATTTCTAATTTTCATCCACGTACCACCTTTACTACCCCCGAGGGGAATATAAAGGTAATCTCTAAACCATGTAGATAATGAAATATGCCATCTTCTCCAGAATTCAGCGATATCTCTCGAGAAATAAGGAAAGGCAAAATTTTGCATTAAATTAAACCCAAATAATCTAGAGACGCCTATGGCAATATCAGAGTATCCTGAAAAATCTCCATAAATCTGAAATGCGAAAAATATGCCCCCTAGTAATAAAGTGCTGCCAGAATACCCATCATAATTTTCAAAAATCTGATTTACGTAAAGTGCAGCATTATCAGCAATGACCATTTTCTTAAATAAGCCCCATAATATCTGCCGCATTCCGTCTTTTGCCAAATCATAGTTAAACCGCCTTTTTTGATAAAATTGAGGTAGTAGGTTGGTCGCTCTTTCTATAGGGCCAGCTACTAACTGCGGAAAGAAACTAACAAAAGCGGAAAAGGCAATAAAATCTTTCGTGGGCTCTAATTTTCTTCTGTAAACGTCTATGGTATAACTTAAAGTTTGAAAGGTATAAAAGCTGATGCCTACTGGTAGAATAATATTTAAAGAGCTTGCTTTAAACGGCATTCCGAAAAAAGAAAATGCTTGAACAAAGTTTTCTGAGAAAAAATTATAGTACTTAAAGAAACCCAGAAAGCCTAAATTTACGACAATGCTCATCCAAAGTAATGCTTTCCTTCTTGTTGCGCTGTCTTCTTTTTTTAATAATATTCCAATGGAGTAATCCACTATCGTACTAAATAGAATAAGGCTTAAAAACCGCCAGTCCCACCAACCGTAAAAAAAATAACTTGCTAGTACAATTAATAAATTCTGTGCTTTTAAACTATTGCTGGTAACGAACCAATATAGCACAAAAACTATAGGAAGAAATACTGCAAAATCTAAGGAGTTAAAAAGCATTGCTTCTTTCTTATTTTAAAAGTGATTTGATTTCTTCACAGTTGGGGTAATTAATGAGTACTGCCTTATACTTTCCTTTAAAAACAAAAAGACTACCCGCAGCAACACCAATAATTTTATATTTATGAATCAACGCTTTGACATCATCTAAATGACCAGCTCCACCAAGAACTGTCATCGGAAGATTTATTGCTGATCGTACCAAATCAATTAGCTTAGCATCATAACCTTTCATCATACCATCATTATCAATGGAGTTGATTACAATTTCACCAACACCGAGTGCTTCAAATTGTTGCGCTAGTTCTATAGGGTCTTTTCCTGTGGCCTTTGTTCCGTTATGGGTGTATACTTGATATTTTCCGAAAAGACCTTTCTTTTTGATGTCTAGAACGACTATTACACTTTGTACTCCTACCGCCTTAGCAATATCTTTTACCAAATCAGGGCGTTCAATTACTGCAGCGCTTAAAGCTACCTTTTCGGCACCTAAATGAATAATTCTTTTGGCATGCTCAACGGTTTTAACTCCACCGCCATAACAAAGGGGCATTCTAGATTCATTCGCCAAATTTTCAATCATTTTAAAATCGGGCTCACGACCTTCTTTGGTTGCATCAATATCAAGAACAATCAATTCATCAACTTCTTTTTCATTGAATATCTTAACGGCATTGATTGGGTCGCCTACATACTTACCCTCTTTAAACTGAACTGTTTTAACTAATCCCTTATTTCTAACCAACAAGCAGGGTATGATTCGTGATCGTAACATGGGCTATAAATTTGCGAAGTTTTTAAATAATTGGATCCCGTTTGAATGACTTTTTTCAGGATGAAACTGCATACCGAACACATTATCATGATGAACTGCTGATGCGTATTCTAAGCCGTAATGGGTACTTGCCAAACGATCTTCTATAGAGGTACAAGAAAAATAATAGGTGTGTAAAAAATAGAACCCTTGCTCAAAATCAATGTTTTCAAAAATAGGATGTTCTTTTGTGGGGCTGATACTATTCCACCCTAAATGTGGTAGGTGTGGCTTTTGGGTAAACAAAGAAGAATCAAACTTTTTTACATGTGCGTCAATATAACCAAGACCTGGCAAACTACCTTCTTCACTACTTTTTGCCAAAATCTGCATGCCCACGCAAATACCTATAACAGGCACTTTCTCTTTTAATACCAGTTGGTCTAATTTGACTTGAAAACCAGAGGTCACCAATTGCTCCATGGTTTCATCAAAGGCTCCAACGCCTGGCAATATAAGTTTAGTAGCCCCTGAAAGTTCTTCTGGGGTATTCGCTACAAAACAATCGATATTCAATTGCTTGTAAATATTTAAAATGGCCTGAATATTACCAGACCCGTAGTTGATAATCTTAATCATCTTTTTCCTCCTTTTTCCAATCCTATCATACGCATTACTTTGGCGCCTATATTGTAAATATTTTCCTGTGATTTATACGCTTTATACGTTTTGTTAGGTGCATCCATATAGCCTTGTAATTCTTCTACCGAAATGCCTAATTTATTCGCGATAAACTCAAAATCTTGAGTAATTGTTTCTGGGTCGTAAGCGGGTTGTTCTAAACTCTTTAAGGCCTCATCTCGGGTCATCTGATCGGTTAGTATCAAACTTGAAAATTGTACTTTTCGGGTGTCAAACCCGAATTTTTTTGGAAGCCAATACGCCTCATAAAACCTAGTAAATCGTGATTCGAAATGTTTTTGCGGATACTTTTGATAGCCGTATGTGTCTACCAAAAACTGCATCGCCTCATCTTTGTGGTAGGGAATGTAGTCTAAGGGACGAATCAATTTTATGCCTTTAAAATAGGGCAAATAGACTTTATGCCACAAGATATTGGTAACTGGATAGTCTTTTAATGTACCTGTGCCATGCTTTTTATAAATATCTCTGAGTTGGATCGAATCTGATTGATAATACATCCACTCTAAGGGGTTTCTAACACATTCTGTTGAATAGTTACCTCCTGTAAGGATATATTTAATCTTATGCTTTGAAGCAAACTTATACATGGTCGCAAAAAAGGCGTGATCTTGTGGTGTATCAACATGTGAAACCCCTGATTTGAAAAAAGCGAGTTGCAAATCTTTTATTTCCTCCCAATTAATTACCTCAGTATATAAATCTAGGCCTAAGCCATCTACCAAACGTTCGATATTATTTACAGCAATCTGTGAATTCCACCCAGCATCTACATGAAAGACTAATGGGCGAAGCCCATATTTTTCTTTCATGGCATAAAGTAGATATGAGCTATCAATACCACCACTCATGCCCATTAAGCAATCAAAGTCTTTGCCTTCTCCTTCTTTCTTGATTTTTGCAATAATCTCCTTTAATGCTTTATCTCCCCTTTCATCAGTATGCCAATTGGGCAAAATATCTTTGTAATAGGTATTACAATGATCGCAAACACCCTTTTCATCGAAAATTATTTTCGAATCTGTCGTGTCCATAACACAATTGGTACATACTTGATACGCTCTTTTATTCATGGGTAAGGTATTTTTCAAATTGCAAAGCTCTATGTTTGGAATAATTCATTTTTAAAAAATCAATTATAGCTTGCTGGCAAGCAGCAAAATTATCGGAAAAATAATTAATGCATTCAACAAATCCACGAATTGTACTACACTTTACAATAAAATGAGAATTTTGACCTTCTCGACTTGGTGAAAATGGTAATTTTGATTTTGGCATTAAGACAGAAATTTTTCTATTTCACGAACAATTAAGTTCGCCGAATCACCTTTGCCATAGGGTTCTATAGTCTTAACAAAAGGCTTTTTGATCAGTTTATTAAAACTTTCGACAATTTTATTTTCATCAGCACTGGCCAAAATATTGAAATTGTTCTCGACCATTTCAATCCATTCCGTTTCATCTCTCATAGTTACACAATACTTATTGAAAAAGAAGGCCTCTTTTTGCAACCCTCCACTATCAGTAACAATAAGACTTGAATAATTAATAAGATTAATCATTTTTAAGTACCCTACAGGTTCCAATATTTTAAAATCTACCTGTAAGTTAAGATCACTTATAATTTTTTTAGTTCTTGGGTGCAAAGGAACAACGACACTTATTTCCTTATTAATTTTATTCAGCGCTGAAACAATACCCGTCAATCTAGAAACATCATCTGTGTTCTCTGCTCTGTGTATTGTTGAAAGTACATAGTCATTTTCGATGATACGCCCTTCAATTGATTTCGCATAATGTAATGCTCCGTCATACATGACATCGCCAATATTGAATATTTTACAATCGATATGTTCATATCCTTCTTTCTGGAGGTTCTCAATCGCATTTACTGACGAGCAAAATAACAAATCACTAATTCTATCGGTAAGAATACGATTAATCTCTTCAGGCATCTTCATATTAAAACTTCGTAACCCCGCTTCTATATGTGCAACAGGAACATGCAATTTCTTTGCTGCTAGGGCTCCTGCTAGCGTTGAATTTGTATCGCCATACACCAACACCAGATTTGGTTTTTCTGCTATTAAAATGGCTTCTATTTCTTGTAGCATCTGACCGGTCATAGCACCATGCCCTTTATTATTGACATTTAATCTGAAATTAGGTTTTGGCATACCCATTTCTTCAAAAAAAACATCAGACATATTCACGTCATAATGCTGGCCAGTATGCAATATTTTCTCCTTTAAACCAGAATTATTTGCTTTCAATGCTCTAGAAACAGTAGCGGCTTTAACAAACTGTGGGCGAGCGCCAAGGATTGTGATGATTTTCATTCTATATGCTGTAAAACTCTGATTAATAGTATCCTTTTCTTTTTAGATTTTAGTAATGCTCCTCTCATACGCCTTTCAAAAAAAGGATTTATAAGGCTAATTAATTGCTTGGGTTTTTTAATTTACCATAATACTATTTAAAAATTATAACTAATTTTCAATAAGCTCTTGTAAAACACTCCAACGACTGGTTTTATAGTGATCACTTAAAAAAGTTTCTATATCCTTTTGAACTTCATAGAAATTATGATGAAAAAAAGCTATAGTGTCTTGATATTCCTCTGCTGTTCTGTTAGTTCTCATAATAGTATCTGGCGATTTAATCAAATTTTTTAGATCGGCATAGACAAGGGGTAAACCCATTGAAAGTAAATTAAAAGCCCTATTACTAACGGTGGTAGCCTGTACATTACCCAACGTGGCATCGTACGGTAATATGGAACAAAACGCATCATCAACTTTCAATTCTTCTATTTTACTATACGGAATATATGAAAAATTAGAATAGCTTGTTTTCAAATGCGCTACCATTTGTTCGTCACTTTTTCGAATTGTAGGCCCAACAAACCTATACTGACAAGAAGTGTTTTTTATAACTTCTTCTATAATTTCCCAATTTAGCCTGCCAACAAAACCAAAATACAAAACGGTATTTCTGAGCCCATTCTGTATCGGTTTCGTATAAGTTCGTTGACTCCATGGAAAAAACAATGTAACATTATCTTGATAACTACTCAGTTTGTCATAAAGTGGATAGGAAACTGTTAAAACATGATCTGAATTTTGACAGGTTGCCCTGATTTGATTTCGGATTTGTTTGGTCATTCCAAATTTGGCTTGAGCTTCAAAATCATCTTCCATTATGGTGATGATCTTCTTGTTAGGTGCCAGTTTTTTAAGAAATGAATAATTATAACTGAAATTTAATATAAAATCAAACTCAATTTTTTTAATGATCTTTTTAAGATAAAATCTTACCAAACTATTATTCAATTTCTGAATGAATGGAAAATATCTTAATTGATGGTGAAGCAATTGAGCATGCGAGTAAAAATCAATGCCATCTTCTTTTCTATGCTTTATAAAAATACTTTTATAGGTGTTCTTTTCTACAAAAGTAATGTCATAACCTTTTTCTTTAAGAAGACGTGTCATTTGATGCCGTATTCTTGGGGGTTCGCTCCAATCGGTTTTGGTAAGAATTAATACTTTCTTCATGGGTTAGAGCATTTGTTTACGCGTGTCTTTTAGCACAAAAAAACCGAGCAACAACAAAATGATTCCGCCATGGGTTAATAGTACTGTAGTTAATGATGAACTAATTAATGAAAATACAAACAAGAATATCAATCCAAAAAATTTGCCGCTAACATTGAGCTGGTTAAGAAGGGTGAAATAAATTCCAATAATAAATGCGTTTATTACCACTCCAATCATTCCGAAATTCATAAAACCATCAGAAATAATACCGTTATTGGCATTCCATACTGCTTTTTCAAAATATTCCATGCCAACAACAAAAGAGTGTGGCCTATCATATGGATATTCAATAAAAGAACCTGTTATTGATTCTGACCAATACAGGTAATTACCATCAAAAAAATCGAAATAGAGTATATCTAGTAGGCCAGGTAATAAAAAAGGTCTGCGTATGGCCAAAACCATTAAATCGTTATTCTTTAAAACCAATGAGCTGAACAAAGAAAGTAAACTCACTCCTATCAAGAAAAGCAAAAAGTAATTCATTTTCTTTCTATAGTCAAAACGATACAAAACCAATACCATAATTAACCCTGCAAATACAGCTTTATTGGCACCGCATAAATACAAATAGACAAGAGAAAAAATACCTATAAAAATAATTGTTTTGCTTTTTTGAAACAGACCAAATACAAGCAAAGCAGGTATAAGTAGTTTACTGAACCATGAATAGGTATAATCGGTATAAAAATTACTAACTCTTAGCCCCATTAACTCTCTTGTCTCATACACATTGCGAAGCAACAGGTTTTCTAAGTTTATATAAGGGAGGTATAAAATCACAAAAGGAATGATTCCGATTAAAACAACAAATAGCAATAGGTTTTTTGATGATTTTATACTGGTCCTTTTCGAACTGATTTTGATTTTCACCTTGCCTGTTAACAAAATAATCCAAAAAAATAGATTTTGTGAAAGAAAAATTCTCGTGTCTACTTCTTCCACATTAATAAGTAAAACCGCACTAGGGAAAACAAAAAAAACCAATACCAAAACCAGTACAGCATATAACATGTCTTTTAGCCGAATTGATGACAGTACAAATACATTGAGCAATACTAAAAGCGATGTGAAACAAAACTTTAAAAAACTAAAGTCATAAACTAAGCCAGCGGTATCACTAGCTTTTAGAAATACATGAAGATCTTTTATAACTAAAGAGAAGCAAACCAAAAACAGCACATACAAAGCCCCTAGAAGTTTTAGATTACTATATTTTATTTTGTCGGTCTTAATTACCATCAATACTAGATTTTCGCTCTTCTTGGGTAATCATCAAATAGTAAAAAAAGAAGAAAAATGAAATGCCTGAATATCTATTCAAAACGCTTTCGAACAGAAAACTCAAAGTTATCATTATTAAAAATAAGGTGTTGAAAAATCGAAAGTCCATAAAAATCGAAAATCTACTCTTTTGAACCAAGCTATAAAGAATCGCAAGAAAAGTTAAAAAACCAAGTAACCCACTCACTAATAAAATTTGTAAAAACTGATTGTGTGCGTTCAGACTTTCTTTTAAGGGATGTGTATATTCTTTTTTTAAATAAACAGCGTTTAATTCATTTTGTGTGTCTCCAATGCCTACGCCTAGAATAGGGTTGTTAAAGATTACCGTCATTGCGGCATCCCAACTCATTAATCGCAAGCCATAGCCATATCTTTCGCCAGGTTCTATTTTAAAGCCCTTTTCAACCAAGGCTTCTATCATAATCTTTCCTCTGGGGTTGTTTAAAATGAACACGGTACCAATAGAAAAAATAATTGCAACAAAAAGCCCTCTGTTTATTGTTCCTTTTACTCTATAAAGCCCGTAAATTAGAAAAATTAGGATGCAAATTAGGATGCTTATTTTGCTGGATAGTTGAAAAATCGATAAAGAAAAAAGCAATAGCAAAAAAAGGTGGATTTTGCTTTTTTTCCAAAATGAAAAAGCCAGAATTAGTGCAATTGCCACATTTAAATAAATTGCAAAATAGGTAGTTTGATGAAATATTGAAAAATGCGTTGAAAAAAAATAATTGCCATCTCGTACTACCGCATACATAAAAGAAAACTCATCATTTACAACAGGCTTAAAAATAAGTTCACCCGCTAAGAAAGAAAGTGAGTTATAAAAAGCGACTCCATAACAGATCATAACAGCAGCGGCACAGCCCCAAATAAAGTATTCAAATACCCTTTTTCTATCCTTTGGAATTAAACCTACGGCAGAGAAAACAACCGGGAAAGCTACGAGCGATGCTCTTTGCTCTAAATAGCGAAACTCCCATTGTTCTGAATACAATAACGATAAGGCGATGATCAAATATAAAAGAGGGGGTAAAAAAAAAGGTAGGTTCCAAAATGTCTTTTTTTCCTTTCTCATAACTAAGGAAATTGCAACCAAGGCTAATAAAACTAGGGTAGACCATTTTTGATGAAGAGGAAGACAAAACGCAAACAAAGACAAAAGAAAAACCCATGTTCTTTCTCGTCGCTTCAAATCAAATATCTCTTTTAAAAACACTTCTGATTAAATTAAAAGTAAAACCTTAATCTACGCTATTTCCCGAGTTTTTAAACCCTTCAAGGTTTTGTATTGCAATAGTAAGTATAATCCGTATAGAATAGATTCATGAACCACATATACCGAAAATAAAGTTTCAACATCCAATTTTAAATATAAGGCACATATACCAAGTGTTGTAAATGTTGTAACAAAATATAAGGTCTGCCAAATAGAAGCTATTTTTAACTTATTGGCTGCGTTAAAAACAGAAGATAAAGGGCTGGCTACTAATTTAACTAAAAAGCTTATCGCTAGAATGGATGCAAACTCACCAGCACGCTCCCATCTATCGCCAAAAACAAAAGAAAATATATAGGGTCCTAAAAAGTAGATAATTAAACAGATTGGTACGCCTATAGCAAAAAGGCCAAGCGCTGATTTTTTAAAAAAGCTAACGGATTTGTCAAGCGCCTTTTCAGTATTGATCATATAAGCGATTTTCTGATAAAATACATCTTTAAAAGATGCTCCAATCAAACCCATAGGTGCACTAAGAACCAAAACGGTTAACCCAAAATGCCCCAAATCTTCTGTTGTGTAGAACTTTGCCAATATCAAAATAATACCCTGTATCGATATTGTATTTAAAAAAGTAGGGACAACGCCATACTTTGGATAGTCTTTAAATTCCTTAGCTACGGCTTTAAGTTCCTTCCATTTGGTCAAAGTAGTGGCCACATTTGACCTTTTAAAAAGATAAAGGCAGGAACTCAAAAACCCAGTAATTTTACCTACCACCAAGCCATAGAGCGTAAAGTTAGTAAGGCCTAATCCAATACTAGTAGCAATATAGAAGAAGGACTGTAATACCTTTGCAATGGCATTATCTTTAAAGGTTTTATATCGGATAGATAAATTAGAAAAAGAACTCCATATACCAAAAAATAACACATGTAGCGGCACAAAATATAGTGCTTTTCCTATTTTAAACCCATTATCTTCAGGAATTACTAAAGTCAGCAAAAAGAGAAAAACAGAATAAATAATTGTGATATAAACACTCAAAGTAAATATACGAGTTGCTTTTTCTTCTTCTTCAGGAATTACAATTGCAAATTGATATCGCCCACCAGCAACTACTTCTAAAACCCCAGCAATGGCAAAGAAAGAAGTAAATAAGGCAAAATCTTGTTCGGAATATAAGCGTGTTAAAATAGGCGTTACCGCAAAGGGTAAAAGTTGCGCTATTCCCGTACCTATCATTTGTGAAGAGACATTCCTCAGAAATTCCGATTCAGAAAATTTTGACAGCACTCTATTTATAATATTTGTTTTGATCTTTCTATATGTTAACCATTGTTATAAGACTATTTAAATAGAAACTTTTTTATTTTTTTAAAAAGGAATGATAGTCTCCTTTTAAACCAACAGGGTCAGAATTTCTAATGTCATGTACAATCTCAATAGCTGTCCTAGCTGCTTCTAAACCATACCCCTTGCCGTCTAAAATATCTTGATACACCATGGTGTGCAAATCTTTAAAACCGCCACTAAATTCTAATTCTTGACCGTCAATAGTAATAGACCTAAATGTTGTTTGTCCTTTTTCCTTTACTTCTTTAGGAAGATACTCTGCATTGATTGATAAAAACCATCGCACTCTTGCATTTTCAAACTCGAGATAGCCAGCTGCACGATCGTTTTCGTGCACATGCACAATATTCTCTTGAATATCACCAAAAATCCAAGATAACATATCGTAAAAATGTACCCCAATATTCGTTGCAATACCACCAGACTTGCTGTGATCGCCTTTCCATGAAGTATGGTACCAATGTCCTCTAGAAGTTAAGTACGTTAAATATACTTCAAAT
>Ga0256845_1001007_pt1 | contig 23964 bp, 19 predicted proteins | sample RiftiametaG_FD_189101 | JGI IMG/M metagenome (GOLD analysis project Ga0256845, IMG submission 189101) | Tube worm associated microbial communities from hydrothermal vent at the East Pacific Rise, Pacific Ocean - Riftia | ecosystem: Host-associated > Annelida > Integument > Unclassified ... | reverse complement strand
TTTTGCAGCGCATCTGTTTCAAGTGAAACCCTAAGATGCAAAAGCATATCCAAGCCTCACTTCTTCCTTTTATTTTTCTATAATAACCAAAAAGGCAAAATTGTATGTAAATATTTTGACTATATTATACTTGTTAATTTTAAAAATAATTTTTGACCGAGAATTGCTGAGATATTGATTATAAACTTGACATAACTTCATTACTTATTTTATATAGATAAATAGTGTTGTATAGTATAAAATAAAATTTTATTTTTAATTTAAAATGATCAGGAGGGAAATTATAATGCGAAAGATTTTCTTGTTTATTTTTATTGTTGCAATATTAACCATGGCAATTCCAGCCATGGCAGTCAGTCCTGCTGGTAAACGTTATATAAATCAGATTGTTGGCGGTGGCAGCAGTTCTTTTCGTAGAGCTGCTCAAAGCATGTATCATACAGAATTTACTGAAAGAGCTGCATTAGATGTGCTGGCTGAAAAATTATTACAAAGTTATAATAAAACCAAAAGAATGGGAGTTGATTCCATTGCCTGGGGATGTAAAGCTCTTGGACAATCAAGAGATATAAGATATAAAAATGTTCTTGCAGCAATTGCTCAAAAAGCAGAGAATCGTAAGGTCAAAAAATATGCGAAACAATCTTTAAAAAAAATGCCTAAAGGAAAAGCTAAAAAACCTTACAAAAAAGGCAGCATAAATTTAAAAGCCATGCGCAAGAAAATGTCAAAGGGACAATCAGCAGTAAAGTCATCCAAGTCAAAGTCTAAAAAGAACAGACGTTCTCTTTCTGTTGTGAGTAAGGGTATGAGTCGTGAAGAAGTCAGTGACCTGCTTGGTGAACCTACTTCAACAAGTACCCGTGTGACAGGTAAAGCTTTTAACCCTTTTTATTATGGAAGTGATAATGCAAGGCTTACTTATTATTATAAGGGAAAGGGCAGGGTTCTGTTCAGCCAGCGTTCATCCTATTCCAATGTCTGGCGTGTAATGGAGGTAGAACTTGATTCTTCAGAGCCTGGTTATCCTTAAATCCTAAACCATGGTAGTCTGGTCTTGCTTTTAAGTTAATTTGCCAGAAGAAAAATACCAAATACTGCTAAAAGGGCTCCTGCTACAGCTTTAATAGAAATATGCTCTTTATGAAGAAAAATAGCAAAGGGGATTAAAGCTATGGGTACAAGGGAAAAGATTGTTGAAGCAATCCCAACCGACATATAATGCAGGGCAAGCAGTGCAAGAGATACGCCTGCTACAGGTCCAAGAGCAGAGCCCACAGCAGTATAGGTAAGTGCTTGTTTGTTTTGTATTGAATTTATGACATCTTTCCACCTTTTTGCAAGGGTAAACAGAATTATAAAACAGATAAATGCAGCAAGAGCTCTTATCTGCGTGGAAGCAATGGCATCAAGATATCCTGATTCTGTCTGCATTCCTGTTTTGCTTAATATGAAACCTATTGCCTGACCAAGCATTCCGCCAATACCAAACAAGACACCTTTTATTGTAATTTTTCTCAATTGTACATTTTTATTACTTGTGGGACTTTCTTTTTCCAGAATAACAATGCCTACCCCGGATATTGTAACAAATATTCCTGCCCATTGATGCAATATATATGTTTCATTGAGAAAAAGCCATCCGATTATCGCTGCAACAGGTGCTGATAAGCTCATAATCAACATTGTTACTCTTGGACCTATTTCAACAAATGCTTTAAAAAGAAAAATATCTCCCAGGAAAAAACCTGTTATTCCTGATAATGAAAGATAAATCCAGGCACGTACAGGAAAATAACTTGGGATAATATAGCCATCTTTAATAAAAAGTATGATACAGAATAAAAAAAACGCAATGCCAAGCCTGATTATATTTACAGAGGTTGACCCTACTCGTTTTGAAGCAGCTTCAAAGAGCTGTACGCTTAAAGTCCAGAAAAATACCGTCAATAGAGCAATAATAGCGCCTGTGGAATTCATATTTTTATTATATTCCCTTTTTTAACCCAGCCGAGTTTATCTTTTGAAAAAGAAATTCTGAAAAAGCCATTTTGCTCTTTATCAATTTGAACCTTTGTTCCTGCATGAAGTATGAAAAGTTCAGTCGAATCTTGTGAAAGCCCTGATCTTACGGAAACTTTTTCAGGTATTATGATAGCTGCACTTGAATTTTGAGTTTGATAATAATCTGTCAAGGCAGTAAAGAAAAATAAAAGGAAAGCTGTAAATATTATTGTCCCTGATGGTGTAAAGATTTTTTTCTTTTTTATAATTCTGTAGGATGCATGAAAAAAGAAAAGAAATGATAAAACAATCGTGAAATATCGAATAAAGTTAAAAGAAATATAGTTTTTCCAGAAAAAGAAAATATTTGAAAAATTGAATGATTTTGATTCTTTAATATCTGTTAATTTCTCTCTGGCATAGTCAAGGTTGAATTTTAGATCAGCATCGGACGGGATGAGCTTTTTCGCTCTTTCATACCACAAGATCGCTTTACCTATGTTGCCTGCTTTTAAGAATGCATTGCCAACATTATAATAAAGTTTGCCATTTTTTGTTCTGTTTAAGGCAAGTTCTTCAAATTTTTCTGCTGATGCTTTAAAATTTTTTGCTTTATATTCTTTTATTCCTTGTAAAAATAATGTACCGGATCTGTCTGCGCCGGATGTTATTTGAGCTGCATTTGTTTCTAATGGTACAAATGAGACAAAGGATAGTATGCAAAGAAAAATAGAAAACAATTTAATAAATTTTTTTACTTTTGAAAAGAGTTGATCTTTTTTTATTGCTTCCAATGATCCCCCTCCATATTTTGCAGATTCTATTTCATTAAGTGTTGTTAAGATATCTTCTATGTCGCTATTTGCAAGGTTAGTCGCATTTAGAATCTGATATGCTTCATCTTTTGTTAAAGATTCTCCTATCCTGTCTCCTTTTGATAAAATCCCGGAAATAATAGCAGCTCTTAAATAATTTAAAAATTGTTCATGGGAAATATTTGAATTTTTTGCTTTTTGAATGGCATTAACAGCTTTTTGTCTCATAATTGTTGAATTTGATTTTTCTTTTTTTTGAAAGGATAGGAATAATTTTATAAAACAAAATATGATAAAAGGCAGGGTGACAAATAAAGCAAAAAGATAAAAATTAAGCTCTTTCTGGTCGGTTAATACATCGGCGCCTTGTTTTAGTGGAAGAATATCTCTCCCGATAAATTCAACTTCTGTTTTAGTATTTAAGTTTTTTTCAAAATTATCTTGCGGAATTTGAAGCTCATTATCTTTATGTTTTGTTGATTTGCTGACTATTATATTGATTGGACTGGTTACAGCCTTTTGATACTGCCCTGATTCAATATCAAAGTAAACAAGGGATATCCCAGGAATAGTGAAGTTCCCTGGTTTTAGAGGGACAAGAGCTTTTTTAAATATTTTCTTTTTAATATACCCTGATTCAGTTAAAGTTTCTTTTTTAATAGGCTGGTCATCATAAATATTAAATGAGTCTTTTAAAATACCAATATTATCTAAGGAAGTATCCATGATATTTCCTTTTCCTGAAATAGTCAGGGTAAGAGTTGCGGAATCACCAACCTGAATATTGGTTTTATTGATCTTTGCTTGAATCTTAAAAACACCGACTAAGTCTTTATATTCTTCCCTGCCTTTATATTCAGGGATAGGATTGACTTTTATTTTTATACTATTGGATTGTATTCTTTTAATTGTCTGTTGCGATGAAAAAAACGAATCAAACCCAAACCTGCCGGAATTGCTGCCATCCATATCAACTTTTGCAATTACACTTGTAGGTCCGATTATAAAATCATGTGCAGTTTCAGGAGTAATAAGATAATCTATTTCATTAACTGTATATGACCTTCCATTAATATTTACCCTGTAATTTTTTTGTTTGCCGATTTGTTTTTCTGAGAAACCTTTGACGTTATGCTCTTCAAGCCTTGCTTCATATATGGGTCTTGCAAAAAAGAATTTAAATTTATAAATTGCATCCTGACCTGGAAAAAGGCTTGTATCTGAGATTGAAGCTTTAGCAAAAAAATCATTTGAAATATTTTCAGCATTTGTCTGCTCTGCAACTTCAATGGTTATTTTGTTTGTATATGTAATTTTTTTACCATCAATAACCTCAATGGGAGGTATTGTCAGAATACCTTTTTTTAAGGGAAATAATAGATAAGTGTATGAGGTCGTCCTGGAATAGCTGCCATTTATAATACTTAGATTTGTACCACTTCCCCTTGATTCAACTCTAAAGTCTTGAATCATGCCTGTATTAACCTGAGCTTTTCCCCCATCAACTGTGATTTGTAAGATTACCGAGTCATTTATTGATATTTTGTTTTTGTTGATCTGGGCTGTGGCTTTAAAACTGAATGCGTTTGTGGCAAACAATAATAGCAGAACTAAAGGGGCTAATATCTGTATAAATTTTTTCATTATTTACTACCAGTCCTTTTTAACCTGTTGTCTTTGTAAAGTTTGCATCATGGCTTTGCCAGGTTTATCAGAAAGCCTGTTAAGCATATTTTGTTTACCGGATTTTTCTTTTTTCTTTTTTTTCTTTTGACCCTGTTTGGGTTTTTCAGCTTTATTTTCTTTTTTTTGCTGCTGCTTATTTTTTTCTTGATGTTTATCCTGCTGTTTATCTTTATCTTTATTTTTGTTTTTATCTTTGTCTTTGTTCTTATCTTTATTTTTTTTATTCTTCTTTTGTTTTTTTTTGCCCTTTTGCTTTTTCTTTTCCAAAAGCTTTTTTTTTATAAATTTCAGATTTTCTTTTGCTAATTTATCTAAAGGGTGTTCTTTAAGTAATGCCTCAAAGGTTTTTATGGATTGCTCAAGGTCTCCACTGCGATATTGAGTATCACCAATATTAAATAAAGCTTTATGTTTTAATTTTTGGTCTTTAGTCTCCATTGCTTTTTTAAAATTTTTTAATGCTGAATCATAATCCTTATTTTTATATGCAGCGGTCCCTATGTTATAATAGTGCTTTCCATTGTTTGGATCTTTTAGCTGGGCGTCGATAAATTTTTTTTCAGCTTTTTTATAATTTTGTTCTTTAAATGCTTTTATCCCTTGTTTAACGTCCGACCCTATATTTATTGAGTTGATAACTCCTGCATATGAGATCCCGGAGTTTGTGGCAAACACTATAATCAATGAGACAAGTATTATTAAGAAATTATCAGTTTTTTTCTTAGAAGAGATAATAATCTCGGCAAAAAGAAGCAGTATGCATGGAAAAAGAAGCCATTGGTATCTGTTCTCCCAGACTTTTTGTCTGAAACTTTTCAATGTTTTTTTCTCCATGTTTTCCCTGATTCCTTTATAGTAGATCTCATTGAGATCCATATCACCTGTTACAGATTGTACATATTTTCCATTCCCAATAAGTGCAAGTTTTTGTAATCCTTTTTTATCGACTTTTGAAATAATCATATTCCCATTGTGGTCTTTTTTAAACCCACCATTTTGATCAGGCACAGGTGCACCATCTTTTGCCCCCACGCCAATGCAGAATATTTTGATTCCTGCTTTTGCAGCCTGCTTTGCAGCCTCTATAACAGAATTGTCAGCAGTCTCTTCCCCATCAGTAATCAAGATAATGGCTTTACTAGAATCAATATCTGTTTCAAAGCTGTTAATGCAGGTTGTAATTGCCCCTGCAATATCTGTCCCGCCAACAGGGAGATAATCTGGGGCAAGCACATCAAGGAAGATATTAAAAGCATTATGGTCAAGTGTTAAAGGACATTGCAAAATGGCTTGTCCTGCAAAGGCTACAAGCCCTGTTCTATCAGATTGTATTATTTTAAGCAGATCATAAATTTCCCGTTTTGCTCTTTTAAGCCTTGAAGGCTTAATGTCCTGGCATAGCATGCTTCGTGAGCAATCAAGTGCAATCATTATATCCACACCTTTTTGTTCGATCTTTTCCCACCTGAATCCGATCAGGGGTCCTGCCATAGCAATTGATAAAAATAGTAAAGCAAAAATGAGTAAAAGCCCTTTGATCCATTTTCTTTTAAAACTTAATTCTGGAGCTATTGAATATAAAGCTGATTTTGAGGCGAATTTCTGTATGATTTTTTTTTGTTTTTTTATGCCGTATATTATAAAGCCTGCTGCTATAACAACAACCCATAACAGGAATAATATGTCTGGATATGCAAATTTCATAAGCTTTAAGGTATCCTTAATAGTCTGGTATTGGAAAGAATAATATATAAGAAAATCAGAATAAACCCTGGAATTAGAAAATATAAATAGTATTCTTTATACTCAATCCATTTTTTTACTTTAACCTCGGTTTTCTCAAGCCTGTCTATCATGCTGTATATCTGGTCAAGGGATTTTGTGTTTTCCGCTTTAAAAAATTCCCCATTGGTTGTTTTAGCGATCAATTGCAGCATATCCATATCAATATCGACTTGTCGATAAATATATTGGTCTCCTGCAAAGGCATTTTTGACAAGAAAAGGAGCTTTCCCTTTTCTGCCGACTCCTATTGTATATATCTTTACTTTTTGTTCCTTTGCAATTTCAGCAGCAGTCTCAGGTGATATCGCGCCAGCATTACTTTTGCCGTCAGTTAGTAAAATTATTATATTTGATTTGCTTTTGATGTCTAAAAGACGTTTTAAAGATATTCCAATGGCATCTCCAATGGCAGTGCTTTGACCTGCCGATCCTATTTTAAGTTTGGAAAGCATGAAGGATATTGTATTATAGTCCCTTGTCAAGGGGAGCTGGGTAAAGGCATTGGTACCAAAGACAACCATACCTATTCTGTCTCCATCTCTTTTCATGATAAAATTTTTTACTACTTTTTTTACTGCTTCAAGTCTTGTAACAATTTGATTGTCTACTTTAAAATCAAGGGCTGCCATGCTTCCTGACAGATCAATGGCAAGTATTATATTAATCCCCTGGGTTTTGATCTGGGATTTTTCTGAGCCGCTCTGGGGTCTTGCCATGGCAATAATAAATAGTATAAGAGCAATATATTTCAAGATGGGAAGAAATTTTGATAAATATAGAAAAAAAGATTTTGGAATATCATTGTTAAAAGATAAACTTGATACTTTTATATGAGGTTGTTTATTTATTTTTAATTTTATTAATGCAATTATTACAAGTATAATAATGAGTATTAAAAAAAGAGGAGATGCAAATCTAAACATAAATTATTTTTCCTCCTTTTCAATTTTTTCACAGGCTTGTTTTGTGGTGATATCAATAAAATTTTTGACTTTGTTAAAATCTTTTTCAACCTCTTTTTTTAATGCAGGCATGGCAGCATATTTAATATTATCTGAAAATTTTAAAAATTCTGATATCTGTAATAATAAGTCAGATCCGAGATTAAGGGTATTAATTGATCTTATAAGCTCCTGGCTTGTCATTTCCATGGCATTTAATTTAAATCGTCTATTTATATATCTTTTTAATATTGCTGTGAGTCTAAAATAAAAAAGTCTTCTGTCTTTATCCATCAATTCTAGAATAGATTTAAGTTCTGTTGCTGCAATTTCTTCCGGTGGTAAAGGAGGTGGGAGTAATAGAGCTTTTTTATTTTTTTTTTGAAAAAATCCTTTTTTGTAAAGCCTGAATAAAAACCACAGGAGAAGGCAAATCAGAGCCATGCCTGCAACAATTAATAATATATCTAAAGTGGTCGGATTAAATCCTACAAAAACAGGGGGCTGGATATCATGAATATCGTTCATATGATTTATCTGACCTTGGATTCTTTTTTGTTAATAAAATATTTTGATAATGCATCAGCAACAGATGAGTCAGTGTCGATTTTTATTATATCAGTTTTTGCTTTGGATAATATTTCAACAGCTTTGTTGTATATTTTTCTTTTATGGTTCGAATAAAATTTTTGAGTTTTTTTATCGCCTGCATCAAGGGTTATTCTGGTGTTTGTTTCAAAATCAGATAAATTTACAATGCCTTTTTCAGGAAGGACAAAATCTCCTTTGTCAGAAAGCATTATTCCTATTATTTCATGTTTTTGCCGTGCAGTTTTCAGGTTTTTAATATAATTTCCATTATCTATAAAATCAGAAATAATAAAGCAAAGAGAGCTTTTTTTTGTAACTTTTGCAAAATAATCTAAAGCCGAGCTTATATCGGTTTTTTTGCCCTCAGGATCAAAAGTAAAAATTTCTTTTATAAGTCTCCATACATGTGCAGAACCTTTTTTAGGCGGGATATATTTTTCCACTTTGTCAGTAAAAAAGATTGCGCCTGTTTTGTCATTGTTTTTGATTGCACTGAATGCAAGGACAGAGGCTATCTCAGCTGCTTTTTCAAGTTTAAGACCGGAAAAAGTTCCAAATTTATGGGATGCACTCATGTCAATTAATAAGATTACGATACTTTCACGTTCTTCCCTGTAAAGTTTGATAAATGGTTTTCCAAGTCTTGCTGATACTTTCCAGTCAATGGATTTTACATCGTCTCCCGGAGCATAATCACGTACCTCCTCAAATTCAATGCCGGATCCGCGGAATACAGATTTATACCTTCCAGCCATTATTGTGTTTACTGTACGGCTGCTTTTAATATGAACCTGTTTTATTTTTTTTATTATTTCTCCGGGAATCATTTTGTTTAAGGGACCTCAACCGAATCAAAAACAGTTTTAATGATTTCATCTGTGGTGATGTCTTCAGCTTCAGCTTCAAAGGAGAGGATTATTCGATGTCTTAAGACATCCGGGGCAATAATTTTGATATCCTGGGGGGTGATATAAGCTCTGCCTGAAAGGAATGCTTTAACACGGGCTACTTTTGCAAGAAAGATGGTGGCTCGTGGCGATGCTCCGAATTCAATATAATTTGAGATATCCATATTGAATTTTTCAGGATCCCGTGTGGCAGTGACAATATCAACTATATATTCTTTAAGTTTGTCATCCATATATATTTTATCAATAAGATTTGTCATCTCGTTGAGTTTTTCAGGCTCAAGCACAGGCACAATGGTATCAGTTGCTTTAAAAGCAGAGTTTTTCAATATTTCAAGCTCCTGAGTTCTTTCAGGATAGTCCACAAGAACCTTTAACATAAACCGGTCTACCTGGGCTTCTGGCAATTGGTATGTGCCTTCCTGCTCAATAGGGTTCTGGGTTGCTAATACAAGAAAGGGAGATGGGAGATTAAAAGTTTCGTCTCCAATGGTGACCTGTTGCTCCTGCATTGCTTCAAGTAACGCTGCCTGAACCTTTGAAGGAGCCCTGTTTATTTCATCAGCCAATATAATATTATTGAACAAAGGTCCTTTTCTGGTGACAAAATCTCCGGTTTTAGGTCTATATATTTCTGTTCCGATAATATCAGCAGGTAAAAGGTCGGGTGTGAATTGTATTCGTTTAAAATCAGCTTTTACTGCTGCGGAAAAAGCTTTAACCGCACTTGTCTTAGCAAGACCCGGAACACCTTCGATTAAAATATGTCCTCCTGTGAGCAAACCCGTTAAAAGGCTGTCCACAAGTTTTGTCTGACCCACAAGTTCTTTTGCAACTTCATTTTTAATACTATTGATTAAAAAATGGCTTTGCTCAATTTTTTCTTTGATTTCCTCCATGGATTACCCCTTTTATTATCCCTTTAACTCATATTGACTGCCTGAAAAATAACATAATTTAAATTAAAAAAAAGTATAATATTAAAAAATTATAAGTCAAGGTTATGGAATTATATAATTCAGGATTAAAAGTTTTAGTATATTCAGATTAAGGCAGGGGTAATTCAATCACTGAATGATCTTGGGAATTGTACAGCTGCTTATTTTTATAAGCTTACTATCCTTGGTTTTGTTTTCTACTAGAATCCATATATTTCTTTGGGGATAATTCTTTTTGCGACTCAGCTTTATTTCATATAATATTTGGTCAGGGGGTAAATTGTACAGCATTCCAGGATCGAAATATCCGTTTTTAATAAGTGTTCCATGGTGAAATATTTCTAAATACATGGGAACGTATTCACTCCATGTAATCTTTACAGGAGATTGGACAGCCATGACAATGGGGATATCAGGTTTGGGCGGTTCAACACGTGTTACTATAAATCGGTCTGATATGGCAAGGATATATGGTTGAAGTTTATTTTTGAATTTTTTTTCTGAATCTGCTAAAAAAAAGTTTTGTTTATTATTTAATGGAAACTTAGCATCTTTTTTTATAATCGCTGCATAAACATCGAAGTGCAGGGGTGGTTTCTGCTTCATGGTTCTCAGGTCTTCATCACCAAATCGGCATCTTTTAAACCACATTCCATTTTTTTTTATTGCAAGAGGTGATGAATGCTCATTTAACCAATAATGTGTATCTCCTATAGGATGTACAAATAGTTTAATATCCAGGTTTGAGTAATCAACATTAGATATATTGGAAATTATGCCAGAAATACATCCGATATTGGACTCGACCATATCAGGCCAGGCGATCGTAATAGACATCGGTTTCAATAGGGTATTCATCGAACTTGCACCTAAAAAAACAGCCCCTGAAACAATGAATAGAGTAATCCATTTCAAATATGAGCTAAAATGAAAATTACCTGCCTCAGGTTGATCAGGTTGAGATTGTGTGTCATTTGAATTTATTGATAGTTTTTTTATATTCTCAAACGCCATATCAGAAGGCTGGGATGATGGCAACATGACTAAAAATTCAGTAACAGGTAAATCCAGAGCTTTGGCTATTTCAGATATGTTTTCAATCGGCAGACCATTGCTCATCCATCTTCTGAGCTGGCGTTCCATGTCCTGGGGTTGTATATTATCTCGAAAGCCTTTCTCTTGAAGAGTCGCAGCCATGGCAGATAATTTATTCGGGTATTGTTCATCCCTGATCCGACTAAGATTGTGACCTGCAATTTGTCGATAGGCAGACTTCTCATTTGCAGTTAGGTGATTAATCTCATTTAATACGTCTTTTTTTTTATCATTTGATTCCACAATATTGGCTCCTTCTTGCCCAACATATGTTAACTAACCCTCTATTAACATAAACTAGTTAACCTGTAAACTAAGCCTGTTGGTTATTTTTTAAATAACCAATTAATTCTTTATAATCAATTGGTTAGAAAAATTTGTCACCCCTGACAATCACATTTTGTCAGCCCTTTTTCCTTGCATTGCTATAATCGTCATGAAAGAGAATATTATAATCCTTTAATAAAAACGTGGATTATCATGGGTTAAGCAATTAACTGGATTAAAAATTGGCTTGGTTGTTTTGGCATTAATTATTAAAAAGGAGTGTGATATGAATTTTAGTAAACTAACGCCCATAAGTGCAATTTTATCTGGATTTTTAACTTTTTTTATTTGCTATTGGTTGATGGGTTCTATTGTACTAAGTATTTTTATCGGTGCATTAGCGTTCCTATTAGCAAAAATAATATTTAGACTCAGGCTAAAAATCAAATAATTTAAATTAAGGAGAACGTCAAGATGAAAATGTTTCAAAGAATTACTTGTTTAATCGTATTTTTTTTGTTTGTAATGGTATTGTTTACAGGATGCTCGCATAAAATAGTTGTAGCTCCAAACCCTCCCGGGCAGATTGCAACTGAAAAGTCTCCACTTGATATCGGTCTTTATATTTCTGAGAGTTTTAATAATTACCAGGTTTCTGAAAATAAATCAGGAGACATATGGAACTACACAAATTTAGGGAAAGCAAGTGCAACTCAATTCCATTTGGCGCTATCAACGGCATTTCATTCTGTTGAAATAGTTGATAGTAAACCGCCTTTTCAAACTGGAAAAGATATAACAGTCCATGCTGTGGTTGAACCAGCCATTGATAAATTCAGCTTTGATATCCCTTTTACAAAATTCCAAATTTATCCTGCACGAATCCACTATAAAATTATAGTATATGATATTGACGGCAATATTATTATGGAAGAGACAGTTGAGGGTATAGGCGATACCAGAGGACATCCCGGGTTCGATTTTGCTGATAATCCATCGTCTTCTGCTTCAAAAGCTGTTGAAGATGGTGTGAAAAAAGCTATTGAAATCATATTAAATTCTGGAACAATACAGAATCTGAAAAATAAATAATGATGGTCACCTTATGAGGCAAATCAATGAGGCAATTGTTGATTTTTAAGTGTATTGGTGTAACTGAAGCTGACGGATTTGCCTATAATTTGTGCATATTGACCATATAGATTTTGTTATCGTGTAAAAAACCCATGGAGGGATTGATGATGAAAATTAAGGCGAAAACTTTATCAGAAGCTAATAACAAATTATACAAACAAATTCCTTCTGGATCCTTCTTAGTTGGTTTGGAAGAATGTGAACCAATTAAAATAACTAAGAGAGGGTCGGCTGACACTATTGATGAAGCCATTAAAAAGGCAAAACAGGGAATACCTGATGATGCTATAAATATTAAAGAGGATGTAGTACGTCAACCACTCAAAGACACAATGAATATACATGCTTTTGATGAAGATGAGGTTAGAGGGGTGGCAATTGATGACAATGCAGAAGCTGTTCATATTGTAAAGGTAGAGATTTTAGAAAAGGGGAGTCGAGGATTCTTTGGATTTCGGAAAAAACCTGATTTATATAACGTAGAGTTATTCTATCAAGCGATAGCTGATGTCGCTTATATGACTTATGCAGAGGTTACAGCAGAATTAACGAATGACATTGATGTTGCTAACGAAAAATTTCTTTTTCATTCCGAAGGTGGGAATTATCAACTCGTTAAAAAGTTATTGCAACAGGGTGTAGATATAAATGTGTGTAATGATAATGGAGCAACGGCTTTAATACTCTCAACTTTTAATGGGCATTCTAAAATCAGTAATTTACTCATTGATAATGATGTTGATATAAATAAAAAAGACAATGGCGGTTTCAATGCCTTAACCGTGGCCTGTGAATGTGCTGATGCCGATATAAAGCTAATAAAAAAATTAATTGATTTGGGTGCTCATGTGAATGCAACCAGTAAAAAAGGAGCAACAGCACTAATGACTGCTGCAAAAATTGGGCATCTTGGTATAGTAGAATTGTTGCTTTCAAAAGGTGCTAAAATTAATGCAAGGAATACAGATCACAATATTACGCCGCTCATTTGGGCAGCAAATGAAGGTCATCTTTCCATTGTTAAATTGCTTTTAAAAAAGGGGGCTGATCCCAACATCTTAACCAATAATAATTATACAGCGGCTACAATCGCTGCAGAGAATGCTCACTATTCTATTGTTGAAATTCTTAATCGCCATTAGTATGAGCCAATGAAACAATATTGGGCATATTTATACAAATACAGAAAAATTAAACTAAAAAGTTGTATCAATGTAATACATATATCAGTAAATCCAGCACTGCTCCAGACATTAGACATTACCTTGGAAGAAAAGCCTCCTTTGAGGCAGCTTCAATCGAAAAGGCAGGAGTGTTTGAGTCCTTTAAATTGAAGCCCTTTGATCTCTATCATAAAAAGCACGCATTAACCTTATGAATCCAAATTTTGCTTTCAGCGTGCTGCTGTTTTTCGGTTATATTTTTAAAAAGCAGCTTGTTGACAAGCCGTGTCTCATCGTTTATGTTCCAAAGTATAAGCTATAACAAATAAGGCTTAAGCCATGCAAGCAGCAAAAGCTCTCAGATCTAATCCAAAAAGGCTGCTTGATACGGGTTAACAGATAAGGGAAAGTTATATTTAAAGATCTGTTGAAATGTTGATAAGATAGGGGAGAGATGCCATGAAAATATTTGTTAAAGATATAATGGTTACCGAGTTTGACACGATTTGTTCTGATGAACCCATGGAAAAAGCAATTAAGATGATTTTAAATGGTAAGGTAAGAGAAACAGGAGATAAGACTGCAAGTCTTATGGTGCTTGATAATGTCATGATGTTTGTCGGTATTATCACCATGGCAGATATACTTTATCATTTACGACCTTCTTTTTTAAATCATGGAATAAGCGGTGATCAGGTCCCATGGGCAGATCAATTTGATATAGCAATGAAATCACTTAAAGCAAAACAGGTAAGCCAGCTCATGAGTAGAAATATTGTGGGCGCATCTGTTGATGAACATCTTATGGTTATATTGGATCGCATGGTAAAGAATAAATACCATAGGCTCCCTGTTTTAGAAGGTGGGAAACCCATTGGTATTGTATATATATCAGATATTTATTATTATTTTTTTTCCTAGGGTTCTCATTCCTGTTAATAGTTTAGAAAAAATCAACCTTTAAATCATTTCAAAATCATTTTCAGACTTTCGGCAATTGCCTGGGCATGAGATAGGAGAATTTCTTCTTTATTTGTTTCTCCCATGAGTTGCTCCATGGGTAAAACTTCGATTAATACAGCTGGCATTTGCGCTCCTTGCAATACAATTGCTGGAGCAGAGACAATGAAAAATTTTTTTTTAAATTTTTTTGAAAAGGCAGCAGAAAGGATTTCTGCTGCAGCCTTACTTTGTTTGATATGTTTTAATTGCTCTTTTTCCCAGGCGTAAGAAGGATTGTTTTGAGAAAGTTTTCCCTTTATTGGAGGGCAAAAAATTATAAATGATCCTGGTTCATTTATTTTTTTCATTGCATGTATGCTTATAAAAATATCAGGTTTATGTATGTTTGCAAAAGCTGTCCTTTTTAGAGGAGATAAACTGAGGTCGTTATGCCTTGTCAAAAAGATTTTGTATTTTTCTTTTAATAGTTTAGCTGTAAGTCTTGCAATTTTCAAAGTAACACTTTTTTCAGAGAGGCTGTTATTTACAATAATACCTGAGTCTTCTCCACCATGACCCGGATCAATAACAATTATTTTTTTGTTTATTTTGATTCTATTTTCAGCCTTTAGTGGTATTATAGAAAAAGCTTGATAAAGTAGAATAATTAGGATGATACAACTTGTTGAAATAATTTCTTTATTCAATGATCTTGACACCTGTGCATTTAGCGTTTATTTTAGTACACTTATGAATAAAATATTTATTCAATTTATGGTTGATTATATATTACATTATTTAAATTATTTTTAAATAAAAGTTTTTAATTATTATTAAAGGCTTTTTGAACAGGATGGGAAAATGCAGATCAATGTTGTAGATGAAACTACGGTAAAAAAAGTACTGAAATGTGAAATTCCACAAGAGACTGTGGCCAAAGAACTTGACAGTGCATATAGAGACTTGAAAAACAAGGCAAGCATTAAGGGCTTTCGAAAAGGTAAAATTCCGCGCAAGGTTCTTGAGAATAGATTTTCAAAGGACGTTCATGGAGATATAGTGCCTAAACTTATTCAACAGGCATTTGCAAAAGCTGTTGAAGAACATGATCTAAAGGTCATTGCAAGTCCTAAGATGGATCCCCCGGAGCTTGATCCTGATTCTGCATATTGTTTTGATATGACAGTTGAAGTTCGACCTGAACTTGAAGACCTTGAATATGAAGGTATGGAACTCAATAAAACTTTATATGAAGTTTCAGAAGATGAGATCGAAGCTCAGGTGCATATGATTAGAAAAACCATGGCTTCAAAACAGACTGTTACCGAAGAAAGAGCAGTAAAGGAAGATGACTTTGTTTTAATTGATTATCAGGGTTTTGTTGACGGAGAGCCCTTTGACGCAACTCCTGCAATAGAAAATTTCGTCATGGCAATTGGTACAGATTCAATGCCAAAAGAGTTTTCACAAAAACTTGTTGGTGTGATCCCTGAGCAGGATCTTGAGATTGAGATAGTGTACCCTGATGAAGAATCTGATAAAGAACTTGCAGGTAAAACTATAATGTACAAGCTTAAAGTGAAAGAGATTCAGGAAGAGGTTATGCCTGAAGATGAACACCTTATAAAAGAGCTTGGAAAATATGAAAGTATAGATCAGATAAAAGAGGATATTCGTGCTAATCTGTCCAAGGGTTATGAACAACGAGTGCAACATGAGTTGAGCGAGCAGATTTTTCAAAATCTTCTGGAGAAATATGAATTTGAGATTCCTGAATCATTGGTTGAAGCCGAGCTGGATGGTATAATTGCCGAAGCTGAACAAGCATATATGCAGAATAATATGACTCTTGAAGATACTGGATTGAGCAAGGAGTCATTAAGAAAAGATTATAAAGATGTTGCTGAAAAACAGGCAAGAAGGCATTTACTCCTTGCCAAGTTGATTGAACAGGAAAATCTTGAGATGACTGAGCAGGAACTGGATGCAAGCTTTGAAGAAATGGCAGAAGGTATGAATGCTTCAGTTGATGCAATTAAGAATTATTTTAATATGGATAAAAATCAACTTGAGAACTATAAACACACCCAGCTTGAAAAAAAAGCTGTTGAGCTTATTGTAGCAAAGGGAAAAGTCGTTGAAAAGCCCCCTGAAGAAGATAGTCAGGGTGATAAAGAAAAGACTGACAAGTAATTATTAAATAAAATAAGGAGTCATACATTGCCGTTAATTCCAATGGTTGTTGAACAAACTAATAGAGGTGAGCGTTCTTACGATATATTTTCAAGACTTTTAAAGGACAGGATACTTTTTTTAGGGTCTGCTATTAATAATGAAATTGCAAATTTGATAGTAGCTCAGCTTCTTTTCCTTGAATCTGAAGACCCTGATAAGGATATCAATTTTTATATAAATTCGCCTGGTGGTGAGGTTTCGGCTGGATTGGCAATTTATGATACCATGCAGTATATTAAACCTGATGTTTCCACAGTATGTATCGGACAGGCTGCAAGCATGGGCGCAGTCCTTCTTGCAGCAGGTGCAGCAGGTAAACGTTATTCTTTGTCTAATTCCAGGATAATGGTGCATCAGCCTTTAGGAGGTGCCCAGGGTCAGGCTTCGGATATAGAAATTCAGGCAAATGAAATCTTAAGGATCAAAGCTGCCTTAAATAATATTTTATCAGCGCATACAGGTCAGAAAGTTAAAAAGATTGCAGCTGACACTGACAGGGATTTCTTTATGACAGCAAGTGAAGCTAAGACATATGGATTAATTGATCGAGTGGTTATAGATCGAAAAGAGCTTGAAGCTAATACTGATTCTTCAAAGGAGTAGTATAATGGCCAAAAAGAGTGACAAAGGACCGGATAAATATTTTTGTTCGTTCTGCGGCAAAAATCAAAACGATGTTATGAAATTAATAGCAGGACCCAGTGTATATATCTGCAATGAATGCGTTAAGCTTTGTGGGGAAATAATTGAAGATGAAGTAAAAGAAAAGCTGACAAGTGCAAGCGGATCTGCTGATTTTTTGATACCTGAAGAAATTAAAGAAAAGCTTGATTCCTATGTTATTGAGCAAGACAGAGCAAAAAAAGTGCTTTCTGTAGCTGTATATAACCATTATAAACGACTTAATTCTGTTTTTAAGAATAATAATACCGAGGTTGAGATTGAAAAAAGTAATATTCTTATTATTGGTCCTACAGGATGTGGAAAAACTTTGCTGGCACAAACATTAGCAAGATTTTTAGATGTCCCTTTTGCTCTTGCCGATGCAACCACCCTTACCGAAGCAGGATATGTTGGTGAGGATGTTGAAAACATAATTTTATCGTTGGTACAGAATGCAAATTATGATATTGAAAAAGCTCAAAAAGGAATCATTTATATAGATGAGATAGATAAAATATCCCAGAGAGGTGATAACCCTTCAATCACCCGTGATGTCTCAGGCGAAGGTGTGCAACAGGCATTATTGAAAATAATTGAAGGTACCATTGCAAGTATCCCGCCAAAGGGGGGCAGAAAACATCCCCAGCAGGATTATGTTAAAATTGATACATCAAATATTTTGTTTATATGCGGTGGGACTTTTACGGGTCTTGAAAAAATAGTAGAGAGGCGACTTCATAACAAAAGCATGGGCTTTGGCGCAGCTATCCAGGGCAAGGCAAAGCACAATATTGGTGATCTTCTGGCAAGACTATTACCTGAGGATCTTATCAAATTTGGACTTATACCTGAATTTTTAGGAAGACTCCCGGTGATAACATCTATTGGAGAGCTTAATGAACAATCATTAGTTAAGATTCTAACTGAGCCTAATAATGCGTTGATTAAGCAATATAAGGAGCTTTTTAAATTTGAAGGTGTCAGTCTGCAATTTACTGATGAAGCTTTGTCTGCCATTGCAAAAGAGGCTGTTAAGCGTAAATCGGGAGCCAGGGGTCTAAGAGCTATTCTTGAGGAGGCAATGCTTGAAATAATGTTTGAGCTGCCTTCTAAAGAAAATGTGAAAGAATGTGTTATCGGTGAAGAAGTGATCTTGGATAATGAGAAGCCAATATTGCTTTTTGAACCGACTAAAAAGCAAGCCTAAATTTTAAATTATACAAATTATATGATCAATATTTCAAAGTTTTTCAATCAGGATGGTTCTGAAGCTGAGCAAAAAGAGCTTCCCATGGTCCCTTTAAAAGATGTTGTTTTATTCCCTAATATGACAACATCTTTGTTTATTGGCAGGCAAAAGTCTGTTAATGCACTTTCCAGAGCCATGGGATCTGATAAGATGGTTTTTTTTGCGACTCAGAATATGCCGGATATTAAAAAACCAAAAGAGAAAGATATTCATAAGACTGGTACTGAAGCAAAAATTTTACAGCTCCTGCGCCTGCCTGACGGGTCTATTAAAACTCTTGTTCAGGGCATTGCCCGTGGTCGAATTTCAAGACTTAAAGAAAAAGATAATTATCTTGTTGCAGAAATTATAGGGCTTGATATGCAGGCTATGGATGAGAATACAGCCGAGGCAGCAACACGGACAGTCGCAGAAGCTTTTGAAGAATATGCCGGGATTTCAGGTATTTTTTCCAAAGAGATACTCAATGCCCTTCGCCAGGAATATTCTGACCCTTCAAAATATTCTGATCTATTATCGGCTAAAATGCCTTTTAAAATTGAGGATAAACAAAAACTTCTTGATATTAATGATATTGAAGAAAGATTGTTTTATCTTTTACAGCTTATAAAAAAAGAGATTGATGTCTTTTCCATGTCCCAGAAAATCAAGGGGCGGGTTAAAAGCCAGATGGAGAAATTTCAGAAAAAGCATTATCTCCACGAGCAGATGCGTGCCATTAAAAAAGAAATGGGAGATGATGGCACAAGTCAGGAATTTAAAGAGTTAGAAAAAAGAATTAAAAAAAAGAGGCTGCCTAAAAGTGCTGCTGCTACAATACGTAAAGAATATGATAAACTTAAGATGATGTCTCCCATGTCTTCTGAAGCAACTGTTGTAAGAAATTATATTGACTGGATATTAGATCTTCCCTGGTACAGGAAAAGAAAGGTCAAAAAACAGATTGATGAGGCCGAAGATATTCTTAAGCAGGATCATTACGGACTTTTAAAGCCCAAGGAACGTATTTTGGAATATCTTGCAGTGCAGACCCTTGTAAAGAAAATTAAAGGGCCTATTCTTTGCTTTGTAGGGCCTCCTGGTGTTGGCAAGACTTCTCTTTCAAAATCAGTTGCCAGAGCAACCGGCAGGGCATTTGCCAGGATATCCCTTGGAGGGGTGAGGGATGAGGCGGAAATCAGGGGCCATAGAAGAACTTATATAGGTGCAATGCCCGGAAAAATTATTCAGACTTTAAAAAAAATAGGTTACAATAACCCTGTGTTCTGCCTTGATGAAGTAGATAAGATGAATGCTGATTTTAGGGGGGATCCTTCTTCTGCTTTGCTTGAAGTCCTTGACCCTGAACAGAACAAAAATTTTAATGATCATTATCTTGAGTTGGATTATGATCTTTCTGATATTCTTTTTATTACAACGGCTAATACTTTGCATAATATCCCGGAACCACTCAGGGACAGGATGGAAATCATACAAATTCCAGGATATACTGAGTATGAAAAAGAAAGAATTGCCCATGATTTTTTGATTCCAAAGCAGGTAAAAGAAAATGGGTTGGAACCTTCTGATGTCAGTTTTTCCAAAAATGCGATTATAACAATAATAAAATATTATACCAGGGAAGCAGGGGTCAGAAATCTGGAACGGGAGATTTCTTCTTTATTGAGGAAAATAGCAAAGAAAATAGTTCAGACAAATAAAAGAAAACTTAATAAAATAACTGCCACCTCAGTTCAAAAATATCTGGGGCACCGCCGATTTAGAGATACTGTACTTGAAACAGAAGATAAAATCGGGGTTTTAAACGGACTTGCCTGGACCCAGGCAGGAGGTGTTCTTTTAACCATTGAAGCTGTAACAATGCCGGGTAAGGGCAATGTGGCAGTAACAGGTAAGCTTGGGGACGTTATGAAGGAATCTGCCCAGGCTGCAGTAAGTTATGTAAGATCCAGGAGTAAAGAACTTGGCATTAACAAAAATTTTTATAAAGATACTGATATACATATCCATGTCCCTGAAGGAGCAATACCAAAGGATGGTCCCTCGGCAGGTATTACTATCTGTACTGCTGTTGTGTCGGTTCTGACCGGTAAAAAAATTGATAGAACCATTGCCATGACAGGAGAGATTACTCTAAGGGGCAGGGTGCTGCCTGTGGGCGGTGTAAAAGAAAAGTTTTTGGCAGCCCATGCAAATGGGATTAAAAAAGTTATAATGTCTAAAGAAAATGAAAAAGATATAAAAGATGATGTGCCTGTATCCATAAAGAAACAGCTTGAAATTATTTTTGTTGAAAATATGGATGAAGTTATTCAATGTGTTTTGAGTTAATATTTAATAAATATTGTTCTTTGTAAGTTTTGTATTGACAGAGTCTTATGTATTTGATATAAATTCTCTGTTTTTAAGGGGGCGAATAACTCAGTTGGGAGAGTGCAACCCTTACAAGGTTGAAGTCACAGGTTCAAGCCCTGTTTCGCCCACCACTTAAAATATCAAGTGGTTTTAAATAAGAATTAAAAAGTTTTGCGGGGGTGTAGTTCAGTCGGTTTAGAACGCCTGCCTGTCACGCAGGAGGTCGCGAGTTCGAGTCTCGTCACTCCCGCCACAAAATAAAAAAGGGGATAAGATTTTAAATCTTGTCCCCTTTTTGTTTTATATTATAAGCCTTAAGCAAGCATCTTAAAATCATTCAAAAGATTACGTACAGCATTGCGCCCTGCCATCATTGCGGGCGTGTACCCTCCACCATTGGACCATGCACTTGCAAGGTATAATCCCTTGACAGGCGTACGTGACCCCAAATGTTTTCTGTTTCGGTCATAACCATAGATTGCACCTCCCGGGTTTTTGGTATAACGAATATTTGTAAGCGGGGTGCCTATTTCCATGACTTCTATGGAATCCTTAAGCCCTGGGATCAGCATTTTTTCAACTTGTTCAATCAAAAATTCAGCAAGTTTATTTTTTTTCCTATTATATACGTCCTTATTCCCATTAAAATAATCCTTTTCAAATTTTTTCCAAAAATCATAATCTGCCAACGACATTATTGATATTGTTGATGTTCCCGGTTGTGAGTAACCTTTGAAAAGATTATCATATATAGTAACAGAACAAGTTGAGTCGATATACTTTCCTGAATACAAATGATTTTTATCATATTCAGCATGTTTTTTTATATCAATTTCGATTTCATAATTTTTAACACTAGTGATTTCTTTTTTCAGACCGAGCCAGACAACAAAGCTTGAAAGTGATTTTCTGTGTGTTTTCAGGTTTTTTAAATAATTTTCTGGCAAAATATTGTCTGGCAGCATTTTTTTAAAAATCATTGGAGCGTTTGAGTTGGCAATTACAGCTTTGGCAGGATAGATTTTATCATCTAAATCTTTTACACCTTTTATGAAATAATCATTTTTTTTAAGACTTGATGATTTTGATACTAATATTTGTTTAATTTCCGTATTAAAAATAATTTTACCATTATTGGTATAAATTGCTTTTGCAAGCGCATTGCTCAATTCCTGGGAACGTGTTTTATAATATTGTCCCCCAAGCATAAGGTATTCTCCTGTTGCAATGGCATAAAAAAGAGCATTGGTTTCAGACGGAGCTGTCCCATAATACCCGCAAAAAATTGAAAAAATTTTTTTTACCTCAGGGTTTTTAACATGCATTGACATCCATTGATCAAGGGATATTTTTTCAAGTTTTTTTATTATGGCTTTATTTGAAGAATTATTACCCCAGAGTTCGTCAATAACCTGCTCCATTTGTGAATAAAAATTATATATTCCTGTCTTTTCATCCGGGAATACAGCTGAAATCCTCTTTTTTACTTCTTCAGGATTTTTGGCAGGCAGGACAATATCATAATCAGGGCTGATTATTCTACGCAGTTCAGGAGTATAAGCAAGTTTTAGATCATTCCATACACCAAGATCTGATAAAATTTTTTGGGGTATTGCATTTTCTGCAACCGTAGCATGTAAAGAAACATCAAACTCAAATTTTCCTGATTTTCTTTCAAAGGAGGTGGCATATCCGCCTGGAACAGAGTGCTGCTCAATGAGAGTTACAGGGAACCCGGATTTTATAAGGTATGCAGCAGATACAAGTCCCCCTAAACCAGCTCCAATTACAACAATTGGGAAATTTTTTTTATCTGGTATTTCAGATGCCAGCAGACCTAATTCTGTCCAGTCAATCATGGCAGCTGACCCTGACATAAAGAGTATTTTTAAGAATTTCCGCCTTGATATGCCTTTAAATGTTTTCATTTTGCCTCCTTTTTATTGATCACTACTTAACCTTAATAAAAATTTCCTGGTCTTGAGTATTAAATTCAAAGACAACTTTAGAATAATCAGGCGCACCAAATTTGCCCCTTGCATTATTTGAAAACCCATAGGCTTCCGTGGGAATACCGAATATGGCTGTGTCAAGCTTGCCATTGCTGTTTTCATCATGAAATACTTTGACTGCATATTTTCCAAATTCAAGATTTTTAACAATATATTGAGCTTTTTTGTCCTTAACAGGTATAATTTTTTGCCGAAGATTCTTATCATTGTCATAATTTTGTTTTGAATCTACCAGAGCAATTCTTGCTACTCCCTGGTTGGTTTTAAATCCTGTGATATTAATAATCAAATTTTTGGATTCTGCATTGGATTTTACTTTTCCTTTTACAGGTGCTTGTGTTGCAAAAATTGTAAGAGGGCATAAAATAATTAAAAAAATAATTAAAAAATGTTTCATTGTTTTCTCCTTTAAGTTTTTTTTGTGACCTGTCCCCATAATATGGGTTTCCCCATGAAGCGCAATCTTGTTTAGACAGATGGTAAAAAAAATATGATGAATGGTTTATGTATCAGATAGACCGGGTTGTCAGTTTTATTGTTCTCAACTATAATACTTCTAAACCAATCAATCATATGTATGGAGCGCAGAATGAAACCTCGGGACAATAAAATTTTAAAACAGAATTCAATAGGTAAAGATATGGGCCTAACTTTTGTATTTAATACATTGGTTGCATTGATTCTCTATTTCTGGATGTTTGAAACTCATTTTTTTATTGATGTCTGGATTGTAAGTCAGTGTATTGGTCTCTTAATATGTCTTTTTATTGTTCTGACCCTTGCTTATGCTCAAATAACTACAAGAATGCAGCTTTTTTTAAAAATAACCATAGGATTGATTGCAGGAGCTGTCTCAGGTGCTTTTACAGGGGTGATTTTTTTATATTTTAAATATGATAAGCCTTTTTTTGCATATTTTCAAAATTCTTTCAGTGAAAATTTTTTACTTGGTGTTTTCTTTGCTATTCCCATAACATATTTTCTTTTATCCTTAACCAAATTTAAGGATTATGAAAATCAATTGCAGACAGAAAAGATAAAAACACTTACGCTTGAAAAACAAGCTGTTGTGGAAGCACTTAAAAGTCTTCAGGCGCAAATAGAGCCGCATTTTCTTTTTAACACGCTTTCGAATTTAAAGTCTTTACTTGACGAAGATGTGGACAAGGGGAAATTAATGT